>Ga0214545_1001034_pt1 | contig 49833 bp, 32 predicted proteins | sample CNSS4metaG_FD_160064 | JGI IMG/M metagenome (GOLD analysis project Ga0214545, IMG submission 160064) | Root nodule microbial communities from cowpea collected in UCLA plant growth center, Los Angeles, California, USA - CNSS4 | ecosystem: Host-associated > Plants > Roots > Nodule | place: USA... | reverse complement strand
ACTTCTCGGTTGGGAATTGCAGGGATATTTATAGGAATACATAAGAGAGAAACCTAATAATGAAAAGTTAGAAGAAAAATAAATTAATTGGCAGTGGAATCCGTTGTTTAAGGCGTTGAAAAGGGTGGTGGGAGTTGATTGGAAAAAGTTGCATGAGGAAGTGAGCGAAAACAGCGCCATATCTTTTCTTGTGTTTGTTTTTATTCCCTTTTGTCAACTCACCAACATGCTCCCTATTCTTCTTTTTCTTCTTATCACTGTTTAATTACCCTTTTTCCCCCATTTCTCCATTGTTTCCTGCAATGTACAATCGTTGATCCTCACAAGAGTGGTTCGAAATATAATAAATACAATAAATATAAGAAATTGAAGTAGGGACCAATGCTGAAACTAGTTTTGCACGACACTTTTATCACTCTGTTTATGGTATGATTACCTTTCGTGGGCCACACATTTCCTATTATTATTTTCTACGTTCCCCCAAATCACGTTTTCGTGTACGGATCCACGTGTGAGTGAACATGCACTTTACTGTAAATATATACAACTGTCTTAATTTAGTATCAAGACGTAATGGTGAGATAATGAAAATCAGGTGTTAAATTATGACTTTAATTCTTGATTATTTATTTTTACTTAATCCAAAGTTCCATATTGATCTTAGTTTATTATTTAATCTTCATCATTATCACTTGGTACCTTATTATGAATGTATTCTTAAAACTAACAAAAAGCTTATTAAGTTCAAAACATGGTGAATGGTATATAATACAATTGAATTACTATTAAGTTATTATACTGCTAGTACTGATAAGTAATAAACTTATTAAGCTTGAAATACGGGAACGTGAAAATTACGCTAGAGGACTACAATAAATAAATCATCATGGCAGCGATAATATGACTAATAATATTTCAAGTCTCAAAGGTAACGAGAATAATATAAATGCATGATTCCAAATACAAACAAATTTAAGTTGTCAATGCTTTAAACAAAAGATAATACTAACTGCACGTTGAAGTTTCTTTTATGAGACCGCAAATAAATATATTATTCAAGCACAACTCAATTTCACCTTCATTTGCATTTCTCTATAGCCATTTGGCACTTTATCTGAAAATCAATATATAACAAGCCACTATAAAATTTCTTAATAAAAAATTGTCAAATTGACCTAAAATTTGAGAACACACATCAACACCTATATAAATGGGCAGCACAAGCTTCCATGCTTTTGTTCCTATTTTGGTTTGATTTCACTAAGTTGAAGACTAAAATAAATTAATACTCCTCACACCTCACACTATTGGCTTAAGTGATTCATGCTGGGAATAAGCACCGACTAAGCCACAGGATAACTCTGGCAACCTAGGACAGGTTCAACATTTCTGTCAGTTTATTATAATCCCATAGATGCATGTTCTGGCACATGTAAACGGCACCAACAGCAAGTACAACAGAAAAAACTGCCATGCTCTTCACGCATCCATGGCCTTGAGACAATCGTCCCAAAATCACCTTGCAGTATTTGTCTGCATCCTTTAATAATGCATGGCGAGAACCGTCATCCACATTAGCAAACGCCTTCTCATTCTGCAAAGACAGAGTGAGTGAGATGTCATAAGATTAAAATATGTAGTTAAATTAGGTTCAAGATAAGTGCATTCTCTAAATGATGCTGGAACAATGTCACTTCGCCTAAGGATTTTGAGAACGTGTTAAGAAACATTAGGATATGCTGCAAGAGATTAAACAGCCTAAATATACTATTGCTGCCAAATCAATTAACCCATTTTGGGAGCCTTTGGAAAAAACTTTTACAGAGCATTTTGGGCTTATCATTCAAATACTTAGGTGGAAAATTTTTAAGGTGTTGGATTAATCATATGAAAGTGGCTAATGATGCCCCTTTGTAAGCTTCTTTTAATGAGTTATGATGTTAGGAAAGAGGATCAAGGCCAGCCACAACCTTTGTTAGCATATTAAAGGAAAAATAGAAGACGGTGCTGTGCAAAATAACAGAAGATGGTTAGGACTGTTGAGTCAGTTATGACAGCTAGAGAGGAAGAGTATGGATAGAGCACTTAAGGGTTTGTGAGGATAGGAAAAGATTACATTTTTGTGACAAGGATAGGCCTTGTCCAAAAGGAGAGCAGCTTCCTTTGTAGAGCCTCTGTACTCGTTATATTCATTCAATTAAAGTTTCTAACAATTGGTTCAACCTGCCGGGTTCAAAAGAAAACAATGGATAAACAAGAAACCAGGTTTTCTACTTTGAAATCAATGGGAAAAATGTTGAAGAAGACAACCGGTGAACAACGGGTACACAGAGCCGAAATAATGAAAAGCGAGAAGGCATCGACCGGATCAAAGATTTGCTTAAAGACTGGATGCAAAGGCAAGGCATCACTCATATTGGATAACAAATCGGCCATGAAACTGCAGTGGGAAGTGAAATGCTCAAACCAGAGGGAGATGGTAAGCACCATTAGAAGAAGGTGAAATTACCCATGTTCGAGGGAAACAAACCTTAAGGTTGGATGGAAAACTAAAATTGGCTTTCATTAGCATGGAGGAAACACTGTTCCTTGGTTCCATTATTGGACCAATCAGTAGTGATACGACTAGAAAGAATGAGTTGTTAGTGGTACAAGCATCTTTGACCTCAGATGATCAGTTGTTAGGGTATTTCTTGACGGGTTTTAACAAGATATTATAGCCAATATTCACAGTCATGATCCAAAGGAATTGGTGAGAGATAAGGAATTAGCTTGTGACTTGGAATAAGCGAAGATTTTTGGGAAGGCCAAAAATCATAACACAGTGGCAAATTCGAGATACCATGGTGGTGGATGAGTGATAGCTCTGGTATGGAACCAAGGTCCACACTTATCAAAGTAAAGGTTCACTAAGAGGAACTACAACCATGATAGCCATTCATAACCAGAAGACAAAAATTGACGAAACCAAACAACAAAGTCGCACTAAGCGAAATTTACCATATCTAGAATATGTTAGAAGCAGGGATCAGGTTATGTTTCCGACATGGCAAAATATGTAACATGGACGCAGATGTCCAAAGAATAGTCCGAGGATTGTAATTTTAGCAAAGGATGAGCATACTAATGAAGAAGGGAAATTACAAAATTAACTAGTGACGATGAAGAATAGGGTTCAGAAAATTAACTTGTTTTCTGCTGGTTTGACTTAACCCCGAAATATGAAATTGGAAGAAATAATTCAAGGAAAAAAGGTGTTGATTCTAGTTGACAGTGGCGTGAGTCACAATTTTATTTCTTCTAGATTAGTACAACTTAGTACTATGTAGTGCGGCTAGGAGGTGGGAATAGAAAAAGAGAACAAGGTTGTTCCAAACATATTGCAGTAATGATGGGAGAGTACTCATTATTGGAAAACTTTCTTGTTTGAGATGGCAAGGGTGGACTTGATTTTAGGAAAAGCATGATTAGCTACTGTCTAGTTAGTTGAAGTGAATTGGAAAACTTTAGCAATGACGTTTGAAAATCAGGGACATAATGGAAGTCAAGGAGACCCAGGCTTATACAGAACCTTGGCTTCTTCTCAAGCATTAATGAAGGTAACAGCGGTGGAGGTAACGCCATTACTGTAGGTGGTGGAAATCGAGGATGATGCAAATTCAAATATTCCGAGACAGATTGAAACTGAAGAGAAAAAGCAACTACAACAAATATTAAGATCAGTATCAACATGTTTTTGCGGAACCCCAAGGTTTGCCGCCAAGTAGAGAAATTGACCATAAAGTTCTCATAAAGACAAGGGTTGATCCAGCGAATGTTTGACCCTGCATATATTCTTACATTAAATAGAATGAGATTGAAAAACAAGTTAAAGATATGTTGGTCCAAGGAATTATTAGGCCAGGATATAGTCCCTATTCAAGATCAGTTATTCTAATTAAAAAGAAAGGGGCAGGATCACATGACAAGATTTGCTAATGCTCATCGAGTAACATCTAAAATAAAGGTGGGAGATTGGGTATATTTAACAATTCGTCCTCATAGACCAAGTTCAATGCCTACAAGACTGCACCCAACACTAGAAACCAGGTACTATGGGCACTATAAAGTGATCAGGCAAATAGGAGTAGCGGCTTTTAAATTACAGATTCTAGTGCAGGCCAGAATTCACCCAATTTTTCATGTTTCTCATCTCAAGTTGGCAATAGAAGATCATCCAGTAGAAGCAGAATTGCCAGTCGGATTACAAGACCATTCCACTGGATTATGATCATATCAAGTATCGGGAACTAGGACTACAATCGGTACATCAATTGTTGATTCAATAGCAAGATACATCGCCAGAGGAGGCAACGTAGGAAGATAGAACTAATATACAACAACAATCTCTGAATTTCAACCTTGAGGACAAAGTTCTGTTTGGGGGGTACGTATTGTTAGGAAAGATGATCAAGGTCAGCCACAAGCTAACCCAAAACCTCTGCTAGTATATCAAAGGAAAAACAGAAGACTAAAGTGGACAAAATAACAGAAGGTGGTTTATGAGTCTCTTGGTGACAAACTCTTATTTAATAAGCACTCAATTAAGTCATTTATCCAAAATCATTACAGAAGAAGCTTCAATGTGTACACCAATGTGTTCATTAAAGTTTACATAAAAAGCAGCAGTACAGTTAGAAAGGTTGAGTGTCTCAAAACATTGTGCAAGTGTGCAACTGTATTTACTAAAAATAAAAATAGTTTACCTTTTTACAAAAGCTCTTAAGAGTTTCCCTCAAAGGATCAAGAGTAGTATGTTTGACAAAGTATTCCTTCCTTTCACCAGAAAGTCTTCTCAATACAACAATACTTGCTTCAAGGTTATCCATATAAAGCAAATCCTGTTTCCAGTATAAAGCACATGTTTGTGTTAGTAAATACGAAAGGAGTCCCAAGGGAAAAAGTGTAGGAAAGGAATGAAAATAAATTGTCAAATAGCATTCCCTTATACTACTCACCCATTGCTTGTAACACTCAGGATTCTGAACCAAGCACCAAATAAAGATGTCACTTGCCTCCTTTGATAGGTCAGGATTAGCTGTAAAGATTCAAGCATTTAAGTTTTCAAACAAAATTACAACACCAGCACTCTAAACTTTTAGTAATAAATACTTAAATACTCGAGAGACAGCACAGAAAGCAAATAACTAGTAAATTGTAATATATATATATACAGGATTATAGGTTTCATTTGTTTAGTGTTATTTTCAGAGACCTCACCAGAAGAGACCATGAATCCAGGGGCTTGAGGTCGTCCCTTTATTGCTTTGATGTCCTTTTTTATATTTATAGATTAATTGAGATAGGTCATTGATGGATGTACCTATTTTAGTTTTATTCCTTTAGTTCGGTTTGAATATTAGATGCCCAGTTTTGGAACCATGTTAAGTTTCCACACATTTTGTAAATATGATACACAACTAATATCATCTAAATGCAAGGTGGAAGTAGTGTAGGAAAGCATATCTCTCCTTGTTATATCTGGACGGGAAAGTATTGTAGTTTAGGTGAAGCAAGAATTGAGGTTTAGATGCTAAATGTTAAAGTCTTCTACCCCTACATATTTTGTAAATGGGTTGGACTACCCCAAATGCTCTGATTATATATATATATATATATAGTATTCTTTTTCGTGGAAGAAAAAAGGTTTCCTCACATTCTTTTTATTTTTATTCTTTTTGGTTTCTTTTATAGGATTTTTTACACACAAAAAAGAGTTGAATTGAATTAGATTAATATACATTTATATTATAAATAAAATATTAACTTTATCTTTAATGTATTGTTGCCCCTGCGTAACAGCACTACATAAATTACATCTGCAAAGGAAAAAAGTTATGGCCATCAACATTAACTAGAAATACCTTCTCCCGCAGCTTTAATTGCTAAGCTAAGTATCTGTTGCGCAAGATGCTTTACTGCTTTACTTCCAGGGGAACCAGCAAGGGCAACTTCTTTTAATGTTGGATAAACGGCTTCAAATCTTTCAGTGGCCTAAATAAAATATATAAAACAACAGATGAGTATCTCAGCTAAACCAATGATTTCAATGCAAGTGATTAGAAAATATACAGGATTCTCTTAAAATTCTACCTTTATCCGGGCAGAAGGAAGAGGGAAAGTAACTCTCAATAGCGAATCAAGTGCCCACGGGGGCACAACACGCTCCCCCTTTCTGACAGCCCCATTTAGTAAAATAGAACGAGCTTTAGGAAATGTTATAATTCTGTTAAAAAAGAAAGAATGATGAAGATAGATCATTGAAGACAAGAATGAGCAGCTAGGAATTCTGCACTAGTTACAATCAATAAATCACGGGAAGTCAGTGTGGAATCAGAGGTTCCTAACCTCTCAACCAACTGTAATATCAAGTCTCTTGACTGTGGATTGCCACCAGACTTCACACTCAGCATGGGTAAGAGAAGGGATACCCACAAGTACAACCCCATAACTAGATCTCCTTGAGAAGCCTACACAAATCCTAATCCAGTTACAAATCCATATAACAAATTTTATGTGTTTGGGATGGGGGCACTATATCATGTTGAAAAAGGCTACCTGAGTTATCACCCAAACCAACACAGGGAGTTTATCCTGTCCTTGATATTTTTGACTCTCCTTGATTATTGGCAATAAACTAATCATGACATCAGGTTTTCGTCGAAGCACCATTGCTAAAACCACAAATATTGCAACCTGTAGTTCAAGTAATATACGATATTCACACCAAATATTCAATGAATGAATTATAACTCATGTAAACAAGTTACAGAATTAGAATAACATTATAAGATTTTTTTTACTAATATTTCAACGAGTTTATAAGTATTCAATCAAATTTGGAGGGCATATTGTAATCATCAATAAGTAGAAAAACTAAAAAAAAAAATATACAAATTTCATTGAAAAAGTCTGACATGAGTCAAGTTGATCCTAGAACACCAATGAATTTATTGAAAGGGCCACATTTACGAAATCTCCTTATTAAGATGGATATCTGGCTACATTTACAGAAAATCAGATGCACAACCATTCAAAGCTGAGGATCAGACTGTAATAGATCACTGTCTGAGAAGGTATACCCCACGTCCAAACTTGCCCCCTACATCCTTGCGATCCTTAAATCTTAATGCATTTCAGACTCATAGGAAACATTAAATAATTAACCAACATTTGTGCTGTTTGAAAAACTAGTCATTCACTAGTGCTAACAAAACTAAGGAACCATAAGAAAAATATCAAATCTAATACTACTTGACAAATGGTCATTTTATTTGAATATTTCTATATTTCATATTAAATAGAAAACAAATTGTTAAACAAACTAAAAAAAATTCAATGGTAATTAAAATAAGTATTGAAATTCATCAACATTCAGAAAAAGTTATCATTATCGATGACATCCAAAAAGGTTAGAACAACAATATCCAACCCAGCTTTAAGTCACTAAATGGTGCCAGCAATGCAGATACCATCTCTAAGATAGAGATACTTGCTCATATGGAGTCACAAATCAACAAAGATGCAAAGTTTATTTCCGTGCTATAAAAATGCAGAAAAACGCAGTAATGTCCTCATCAACACAAAAATTTAAGAAATAGAACACCCTTACAGAACCACGACAAATTGTCATAAAGTCATGGTGTGATTTCAAAGGGTACCTGAGATTTCGATGATGATTGTTGGACGACCTTCTTAGATCCCTTAACAGTTCCCTGATGACTTGTAATGTCTGCAAGAATGCTGTCTAACGACCATATCACAAAGGAACCAAGGGCTTCATATGATCGATGACTGATCCAATCAGTTGATATTTTGTAAACATCCTCAGAAATATGCAAAAGAGGGATCTGTTGAGAAAGGAAAAAATGATAAGAAAGACTAACAATTATCACCGACCAAGGACCACAAAGCATCCAAACCATCAAAAACAACAGTGACTGTAAAAAAGTGATGCATTAGGATGATCATTACAGAAATTCAAGACACATAAATCAGCGACATTTTTCACAAACAACACAAAAGAACAATGATCAGATCGAGTTCACTCGTGCAATTCAAAATTCTATACCATACTACCATATATCACGCGCATCACAAAACCATAAAACTTAGGTTCCAAATTTTTAATCCGGATTAAAAAATAAAAAGGAACAGAAACAACTCACATCAACAATCTTCGCAACGGTGGACTCTTTGAACGTCTTCAGCCACGGGAATTGAGCTCCACTCACCGACGAGAAAGCGCGACCGAAGTAATCAGCAAATCGCATCATCATAATATCTTGTTGCGATTCATATGAAGCCTACGCAAACAGGATTCATCTTATCTATCACATACAGCTAACAAAAACGAATCGCAATTACAGCAGATCAGTAGTGAAATCAAAACACTCACGGTAATTTCAGCGAGAAACGTGTCGAGTTCATCGGCGCTGATTCTGGAAGCAGCTTCAGCCACAGTCACCTTCGGCTTCTTCGGCTTCTTCTGCTTCGCCTTCTTCACTTCGGAAGAACCGTTCTGGACGGCGCCGGCATCCGGCTCCGCATCGCCGTCGTCTTCGTCGTCGGAATGCTGCTTCGATCTGCTCGGAGCGGCTTCCGCCGCCACAGCAGCGGCAGCTATCTGAGACTCGAGGAGGCGGCGGCGGCGCTCTTCGGAATGCCGCTCGACGGAGCTGAAGACATCAGAGGAATGATCGGCGGCGAAATTATCGTTGGCGAGGAGCTGCTTGGAGGAGGACTTCTTGTTGTTGCGGTTTCGCTTCTGATACGACACAGTTTGCCATTCGTCAGTGTTGTTTTTAGCGGCGGTGTTTTGCGTTGTGCGAGTTCTTCTTCTGTGAGCTTCTTCTTCTTCCTCTTGCTCCCTCAGAATGGCTTCGATGAGAGCTGAAGTCTCATCCATCGCGCTCTGTTACGATGCAGAGGAAGAAGATCGAGACGGCGTCGTTGGAGACAGATCGGAGGCAGAGAGAGACAAATATAGAGAGAGAGGGTAATTAAGTAGAAGATGATGACACAGAACACAGATACAGAGGCACTCTCATGTGTGGAAAAAAAAATACACGTGGGCGTTTCCTTCTGCTTTTTAAGTTTGACATCACTTCATCACTCAATTACAACACTGTATTTGCATTATCCGTGGCGTTTTTGTCACTAGTTTTTGGTAGAGCTTAAAAAACAAAATTAACAGATAACACACACAAACAACAGAAAAGAGTTTAATTTTTCCCGATTGTAAAAAGTTTTATATAGTTAATAGCGTAATAAAAACTCCATAACGCCTCGAAAAATTAATAAATTTGTATATATTGTTAAGAATATGATATTTAAGAATTTTTTAAATTTAATTGTTTAGAAATGTATGGATACTTATCTTTTATCATTATTTATATTTATATATTTGGTATTTTTGTTTTAACACGCAATCAATTTTAATCTATTGTCTTTATTTTATTTTGAATCACTTTTATTTCCATTTCTAAAAAAAAGTAAGTGATAATTGAAACTTTTTAAACATGATAATTAAAAGTTATTTGTCTTTAATATTTAAATATTTGATTGAGTATTTAGGTTAATGATAAATTTTTAACAAATTTTTAAATATTCTCACGAAACCGTTCTCGACTATGTTATTAAATTATCATTTTCAATCATTATTTGCTAAAAATAAAGGTGCATGTATCATTAATTAAAGAAATTTTATTACATTTTCAGTTACTGCAAAAACTTGTTATTGTCAAAATACAAAAGTACAAAGGTAGTCTATTACATTTAGACCCTGAAAGATTAAACCATCTAGGTTTTAAAATATATATTTAAAATAGAAAAAAAAGTATTTTAAAGAAATATATTCTTTTAATGACTTATTTTTCAAAAAAATCATGTTCCATAAGATTATTTTATAAAAAATCTTAACTCTTTTTTCTGTCCCTAGTTTTTTTCATCTTATTTTTGTTACCTTCTAATGAGTTATTAACAATTGAAATAACATCATATCATAATATTTTTTTCATAAATCTAAATAAGTTTTCAAATGTTAAAATATTTTTGGAGAATATTTAGAAAATAACACTCTAAAAAACAATTTTTCGAAATTTTTATATTTTTTCATGAAATGTATTTTGATGGAAAGTGAAAAAAAAAAAAACTTTCTTTTTAGTTGAACAAAATGTCACAATAAAAAAGTTCTCATTTTATCAGTGGATTAACTAATATTGTAAATATTTAAAGTTTATTACAAAAAATATAAAAGTGAACGTGAATATCTTTCACATTCAATAATTATTATTTGTAAGGTGATTATTTAAATTTTAAAATTACTTCTTTATTTGGGTCACAAAATGGACAAGTCCAACCATTTCGGCCCGATCTACCAAAAATGTGCAGGGTAGCTGTTCCACCACAAAAAATTGGACCAGAAATTACAATTCTTGGATAGACAGTGAGCCCCTCACTTTTTCTTTTAATTTTTTAAATTTATTTTAATTTTGTTTTAAAAAATTGTTTGCATATATATTTATAGATCAAGATTTAAAGTATATTTAGTCATATAAATAAAATTTTAATTAATTAATATTTTTAATTAAATAAATTAAAATAATTATTATATTTAGAAGTTAAATTACATATAATATTTGGAATTTAATTGGTAAGTGTTAATGATTAAAACTATAATAGTATTGTATATTTAAGTATTTACAAAAATAAATTATAGAAATTTTATCTTTTTAATTATTTTTATTTTTAAAAATAAAAAACAAAATAGGTTAGTGGGTCAGGGATGGATCGAGCCAGGTCAAAAAAGGCTAGTGGATTGAAAATTTTAAAAAGACCCACTCCATTTTGATGAAGACTTATGACAATCTATTATCATAAGTATTTTTTTTTTTAATTTTCATAAATGGCTCTGGAATAATCGATTATCTCATAGGATAATCGATTATCAGTATGAAACAATATTGTTCGAAAATTGCTCTGGAAACAATTTTTCATAAATGGCAGTTATGACATAACTTTTCATAGTCTTAATCTAATTCCGAAATAGGATTCTATAAATCAAGTGGTAGACTTTCGTTTAAAAAGATACACAAGTTAGATAAATTTGAATACTTGAGAACTCTCTATGGAAAGACTTTGAAAAACCTAATGTGGATAGAGCGATAATTTTCATCAAGTGGAATTTTGAGTGATTGAGTGTTGTCGTTGTTACTAAGAAAAGTTGTTCATCCTTTGTGTGATTCAAAAGAGGTGTTCATCCCATGTAGATTTTGAGGGAGATGTTTTCTAAACCCTAAACTTGCTTTCTTATCTTGATTGTATTTGTAGTTAAATTTAGTATTTGAGTTAATCTCGTGTTTAAGAGATTAACGACTGAACTGGACGTTGGGTTGAGTCTTTTTGATCCAAACCAGTATAAATATTCTTGTGCAATTTTTCTTTTTCCTACTCTCTATTTTATTGTGATTATTAAAATAAAAGAAATGATTTTAACTAGACTTTGATATTAAAAAGGAAAAAATTTAAAAGCCCAGTTTTTATTAAAATCCCAATTCCTGTCACATGCGAATCATTTTGTTGAAAACGTTTATTAACGTTTTCAACATGGTCCGTCCTATTTTGGACAAACCGGCTCGTCGGACCCAAACCGTTTTGCTACCCCTATTCTCTCTTTAAATAGAAAATATAATTACAAAGAAAACTTTATGGAAGATTTCTCTCTCTCTTAATTTATCTCTCAAACATTAAAACACAAAAAAAAGAAATGGATGTTTTTCTAAAATAACATTGTTTCCATGAAAAGCAAGTTCCATGAGTATGAGACTTATCTTCTCACAATAAGAAGATAAAATATATGTCCAGTGGCGAACTTGGAAAAAAAATTTTAGGAATGTCAATTTTTTTTATATATAAATTATTTTTTCTAATTAAATATAAAACTCTTCATTTCATAAGTATTTTCATAGAGTGATTTACTAATGCACTTTTCAAATTCTAATATTTCTAATTCAATGAATTCCCGTATCATTGGTATTCTAATTTCTTTTATAATTCAAAGTTATTCAACGAATTCATTATGTGCAACAAAATTCGTAATGTAGTCCAAAATATATTCATAAAATCTTACAAATTTTACCATATACAACAGAAAATACAAAAATTCTTACATTTCATAATTTAGAATTATACTAATTTGGCGAAAAATATAATTAGGGTCAATGTTAATCTCATAAAATAATTTCTAAAATCATAATTAGTTCATACTAATTTGGAAACAACTTATTTTGGAAGAAACATTAGGAGAATAAACTAAGACACATAAATTATAATAAAATATGAATCTTAATTCGTGAGAGATATTATGATAATGTGCTTTTCAATATCTTTATTTTCTGATTAATCTTTCTACTTTTCCTTCTACTTATACTTTATTATGATGACTGAGAAAGAACCTTATAACCAAATACAAAACCCTAATCCATTTTTGTTAACTAATGTCTATCAAATTATGTTTTATTTTATTTTTTTATTTTTTAAACAATAAAAATATATAAATAAATAAAATGATAGGAAACTTTTTAAAAGTTATTATAAATAATGTAATAATATATAAATATAATATGAAAATATATAAAGACATATATAAAAAATAAAATTAAAAATTTTGAGGGTGCCTATGTCATAGGATGTTTCGTCACCGGACGTGTCACTCTTTTTAAAGTTTTTTTTCTAATATTTTTTTATCATTGATTAAAATTTTAAAAAATAAATAAAAACGATTAATGGAGTTTATCAAATAAGAAATGAGTTATATGATTTTGTAATTTGAAGAGAGTTGGAAAATATGTTATTAGCATTAATCAGAAATTAAACATAAAAAATCAACTCATCATTTAGTTTGTCAAGAGGAGGGTGATGACTAAAAGGAATAATATTTTGTGAAACACATGGAATATGACTGGCCCATACTCAATTTCAATTGGTGGCCTGCACAAGTATACTTATTGTAGCATGAATAAATAAAACTCACTATTCCAATAAATCCAAAATTTTAAGCATGGTTGATATGGGATAAATAAAAAGGCAATATTAAACAAATAAAGTTGGTAAAATACACAATAACGGTTAAATTTGAGTGGATTATGATTTTGTGGTATTTAATTTAATTTAAAAGTAAAGTTTCAATATTTAAAGTTTGAAAGTATATTTTAAATTTTAAATTTTATTTTTAATATGATACTTGTTATTAAAATTTAATAATAAACTATATATATTATTATGAAAATCATACAAGTTATTTTTTTATATATATATATATATATATATATATATATATATATATATATATATTCCATTTATTTAAAAATAAAAATAAAATTTTTAAGAAAATTGATCAATTATCAACCTGAAAAACTCAAATAATCTATCAAAATTAATTCATATTTGACTAACACAATATATCAAATAGTGAAATATAAAAGTTAAAATATTATATTTGGATTAGTTAGGTCGGAATCCAAAGCTTAAGTATAATTTTGTCCATAATTTTGCTTACTCTTTGGAAGCTTTCCTGAGAACCCAAAAATTCCTTTTTCAGAAAACCCTATTCTTCCCTCTCCTAAAAAGCATTCCTTCCTCTTCTACAATTTTTCTAAAATCTTGGATCAACTTCCATCTTTCCTGAAGAATAACACTGCTAGAGTAATCTATACGAAGAACTCTATCAGATCCTTAAGTCAATTTCTGTGAGTTTGAAAATTCTATCAATTCTCTCAAATCAATTTGTTTTTTCTTATATGCAAGTACATATTCAGTTTCATGCCGCCTCTTTCATTCTTAATTGAATCTCTGTTTATGATTCTGATGTTTGAATCGTTGATCAGGTCTTTGATTTTGTGGATATAGTGATTTTTCGCGTGTGATGCCATTTAGGGGAAGAGATACATTTTATCCGGAAAGGGAAGTTATTTTGATTCTTTTGAAATCTAATGTTTTATTTTTGAAAAAGTATTAATTGATGGTATGATTGTTGTTGCAAAAATGAGAATAAGTATAAGTTTAATGCATAAAATATGTGATGATATTTTCCTTGGACTAGAGAAAGTTAAGAATTTGAGAGAGAAAAATATTTTTGGGTCTGTGCAGTGAAGTTCCCAAGTGGGGTGAAACTGTTTGAATGTGTTGAGTCATGGTCAGTGTCGTTACATTATAAAATTGGTATGAAAGTAGTGATGGAAGAGTTAAATGAGTAAAAACTTTATTAATTGAGTGTGATTTTTGTTATTGCATGACTAAGTGATTTCTTTGGGTTTGGTTGTTTGAATGATGCACTAAGGTGATCATAGTTATGACTTTATTATTATATGAAGGGTCAGGCTTGAAAGGAGTAGAAACATAGAAAAATCTGGATCTGAAGATATGAGAAATTGAATTATTAAGGAACATGGAGTTTATCGAGGTATATATTGTTGAAAAATTTATGAATTTATTTTGGCATAGTTTGATTTGAGTTACATAATTAAAATCTGTGATTTTGAAATTTTGTTTAATTGATGAGTTAATTTAGGAACATGGATACACATGTTATCTTCTTTCTTTGGTAATCGAGTTGTGTCCATTGATGTACCCTGGTTTGAGAAATTTAGGTTGTGATATAGTAGTTTAAATTAATTATTTCCAAGGGAGAAATATTAATCTAGGGTCAAAGTGTATTCAAGGAGATTTGTTATATGAGACTATCTTGACCTTACTAGTATCTAACTTACATAGAGGAAGATAATTGGTGAGAGTCAAAGGAGATTTCATTTCATTTGACAAATTATGAAAAAGGATCATACATAGGGTGCTAGTGAGGTTTACCTAGTCATGACTAAATGAGATACATGAGTTCCATTTGATACAAGTTGTAGAAAAGAATGAGATTGTAGTAAGCATGACAGGTGCAAAGTCTAATAAGTCCATTTAAGTCTCTTGGAAGCAAACTCTATATTTATTTTTATTTGTTGAGTCGCTTTGGAATGATGCTTGTTTGAGCCATGTGGGTTGAAACCTGGTAATTAAATTAATGAATTTGAACAATTTTTCATTGTGGGCGGGTTCATGAAATGGAATGTATTGTTGAATGGGTTATTGGACTAAAGTAATGGAGTGATATAAATGAAAGGAATGAGAATGACTAAGTTAAGGATTAGTTTCTAGCAAAAACAATTTATGTACGGGAACAGTGGTAAAAACTTAGGGTAGTGGTAAGAATCGAGGGTGACAGTAGCAGGAGAGCTGAAACAAGTAACTAAAGGATTAATGTAGGAATATATTAGAGAATTCGTTTAACTTTTTTTTGTTCTTATTTTATGTTTTGAAGTACTTATGATTTATTTTGAATGTATTTTGAAAAAAAAAATATCTAGCTCTACAAACTGTAAGATGAATTAGCTCTGATACCACTTGTTAGGTTTGCAGAGGGGGTTTTACTGGAGAGAATAAACATCAATCTGAGCCACCAAGACTAACCATCAGCTCTGATACCATGTTAGATGTGGGTTTTAAGCCTAACTCAAAACTGACATGCAAGGTGAGGTTTACACCCCACTTAAATATTGTGAATTGACCTTATTTCTAGTCGATGTGGGACTTCCAACACACCCCCTCACGTTGAGGTATATACATAGAATTATGTGTGACGTAAGGTTATAACACTTAAGAATAGAACATTGAAACAAATAACAAATTTTTAAGGTATTTTGTAGTTCATAGGGACGAGAAAAGTACCTGTGCCTGCGGATATTTGCACTTAAAATTCGCGATGGATAGTTAGTACTCGCAGATATTTATTATCCGCGCGTAGTGGGTAATGGGTAGCAAATATTTTAATACCCACTTATAAATAGATCAGGGACGAGTATCATATTATTTACTCATAGGTATCCGTTATCCGCAAAAAGTTAAAATTAATATATAATTTATATTTTATTAAGTTACCTTTTATTAAAATTAAAATTATATTTTATTAGGTTAAATTTAATCAAAATTAAAATGTCATTTATATTTAATTTAATTTATATTATATTATATTTTATTTTTATAATTTTATTTCAAAATTTTATTAAATATATATATTTTTTAAATATTTGTCTATATGCGGATATTTATGGTACCCATTAATTTTAAAAAAAATCGTAAATATTTTTCAAACGGGTACAAAAAGTAAATGAATAAGTAACGGGATTTTTTTTGCGAGGTTAAATTATAGATACTATTTGTGCCCCCACCCGTTATTATCCCTCACTGTTCTCTATTTATCGTCTGCTTCTTTAAATTATGTTATACTTTAATGCAAGCGATTTCCACATGCAAGACAATTTTAGATTAAATTTTAATCTGCATAGACAAATTTTATCATTAATCATACAACATTTGGGGATCAAATAAGTCCATCACTAGTAGGACTAGAAGATTACGGGAAGTTTCCTAGTAAAAATCCGATTTTTTAATTGATTGTCAGTTATATAAAAGTTTGATATATTATTTCTGATTTTTTTTTCTGTTTATTATGATGTGTTTGTGTTATTTCTCTTGTTGGACATGTTTATCCTGTTTTTATAATGTGTACTAGAAAATAAGGAGTATAAGTAATTCAAGGTAGATTATTAACATCCAATCCAATTTAATTAAATTTAAATAAATTGAATTATAATTGAACTGAGTAAATTTGTGAAATAGATGCAACCCTGAGAAAATGGAATAATCAAATTGAAGTATGAGAAAATATTTTTTATTACTTACATAAATTTAGTAACATTTATTCATAATATTTGTTATTATCTTTGATACAAGGCGCTGAAATATCTTTGATACAAGGTTTTATATTTTGAAATCTTGTATTAGTTTTTATCGAGTCTTATTGTGCAAGATAGCATAGAAAATTTCATGTAATTTTATCTACATTTTTAAATCTGAATTACACTTTTGTAAGTCTCACAATTTAATTTTTGCTAGTATAAAAATAAACAAAAATATTTTTCTTCAGATGTTGGCAGTTCTTCTACAAGAACTCTTTTTCTCCTCCTCCATGCACCGGATCTTGAACGTTGCTTGATAGGAAATCTTGTAAAGACGATATCTTATAAGATCTCAAGAGAATATCTTGCATTAAATGTACTCTTACATATCAATTAAATTTATTAACTCATTCATACACATACAAACAAATTTAATGAATATATATATAAAGATAACAGTTCACTGGTTTTATTAAGGAAGCCCAATCATCCCTTTTTTTCTCAATTTTTTTTTTCAAAATATTAAATTACTTAGTTTTCTTTTTTAAATGAGTAGTTTCAATTTTTCATTTTAAATAAAATAAAATTAAAAAAGCTTAAGAATTGGATAGAAAAAGTAAAGCAAATAAGCAAACATAATAACATATTTGTGTGGAGAATGCAAGGCTTAAAATGAATTAGAGTCGTAAGAAACAGAAAATCTGACATGATTAGTTCATGGTGAGTTAGAATTAATGCTGGACTCCATACTTGTGATGGAACTGGCATATCGCAACAGCAGCATTAATGAGAAAAACCGTTTGCTTTATCAAACTGACGTTGATTTATTCTCCAAATCCTCTCGAGTTCATCACTGTATTATCATGCATGCTGTCCCTACACAAAGCATTCACATCTATTAAATGTCATATACCAAAAGAAAGTATATAGCAAATTAAGAAGATATTAAGACCACTTATTGCTCAAATTCAATACTAATTAATGATTATGACTATGCCTAATCAAATGTGGGGCGAGAGAAGAGATTCTCTCTCACCATCATAAATGGTGGTGTTACTATTAGGACATTGTTGATTGGCCTAATCCACACAAATTATCAAAAATCAATCACTAACGCATGGAACGTTAAAGCACGCGCGTGAGGTAGAGCGTGATTGAAAGACTGAAATAGATCGTAATGTGAACAACTGTGTCATCTCCATCAGCCAGCATCTTTCGTTCTTAGCATTGCGGTGCTGTCACGGCTCTTCTATATCCCTGAAACAAAGCTTCATTTCTAGCACACACGTATCATCACATTATGTTATTATTCGCACACACACCGCCCAAAAGTAACAGTACTTAAGATCTGGGAAGCCAAGAAAAAAACAGCACCAACAACAGTTTCTCTGTTTTTTGTTGTTTTCCTGTAGCGCGCTTAGTAAGACGAAGTGGGAAGGAATGGGAGACGCAAATGCAGTGAAAGGGGAACGTTCGGGCGGTGAGAAGAGGAAGAAGATGTTTGAGGAAGAAGAAAATGAAGACAAGTTGTTGGCAGGGGTAGGATACAAAGTGTGTTCCTCGGACATGGTTGACGTGGCACACAAGCTCGACCAATTGGAGATGGTAATGGAGGAAGATGGAATTCCCAATCTCGCCTCCGACACTGTGCATTACGACCCAACCGATCTCTACGGTTGGGTCCAGAACATTCTCAACAACGCGCCCAATCATACCCCCACCACCGCCAGTAACAACGCTGCCATTCCATCGCCGTTAATCACTGTCCCCGAGAACGATCGAACAGCGATTCAATTGCCATACATCGAAGCGTATCCACAAACAGAAAATCAGAATTGCCACAAGCGATTCAAGAGTTCTCCGTCTCCGTCTCCGTTGTGGCCCGCGATTTCATCGGACAACGTGCTTCCGGTGGTTCTTGTGGAGGAAGCCGGCGTGCATCTCGTCCATGCACTCATGGCCTGCGCGGAGGCCATTCAATTAGGAAACGCGAGCCTCGCGTCAGACCTCGTGAAGCATGCAGGAAACCTCGCTGCGTCACAAGGAGGTTCAATGGGGAAGGTTGCATCGTTCTTCGCTCAAGCTCTCGCTCGAAGAATCTATGGATTCTACCCTCACGAGACTCTAGACACTTCCTACTCCGACTTGCTTCACACACATTTCTACGAATCGAGCCCGTACCTGAAATTCGCGCACTTCACGGCGAACCACGCCATCCTCGAAGCATTAGCCACCGCGGACACGGTGCATGTTATCGATTTTGGCCTGAAGCAGGGGTTGCAGTGGCCTGCGTTCATGCAAGCACTCGCGGTCCGTCCGGGAGGTCCGCCAGCGTTCCGCCTCAGCGGGATCGGACCGCCGCGGCTCGACGACCCCGATTCGGACTCGCTGAGTCAGGTCGGTTTGAGACTGGCGGAACTCGCTCGAAGAATTAGGATTCCATTCGAGTTCCGCGGATTCGTGTGTAACAGTTTAGCGGACCTAGATCCGTCCGTGCTCGAGATCCGAGCCGGAGAATTCGTGGCGGTTAACTCCATCTTCGAGCTTCACCGCTTGCTGGCGCGGCCTGTTGACATTGAAAAGGTGTTAGCCACGGTTAAGACGATTAAACCAGAGATATTTACAGTGGTGGAGCAAGAAGCGAATCACAACGGTCCGGTTTTTCTAGAGCGGTTCACGGAAGCATTGTACTATTACTCGAGTTTGTTTGACTCGATGGAGGGATCGATGGCGGCGCCGAGTGAACAGGCGCTGGTGATGGCGGAGATGTACTTAGGGAGGCAGATATGTAACGTGGTGGCGTGTGAGGGGGATGAACGCGTGGAGAGGCACGAAACGCTGGGTCAGTGGAGAGAACGGTTCGGTTTGGGCGGGTTCGAACCGGTTCGCATGGGTTCGAACGCGTTCAGACAAGCGAGGATGTTACTGGGCCTATACGATGAGGGGGGAGAAGGGTACAGAGTGGAAGAAAACAATGGGTGCCTCTTGCTTGGGTGGCACACGAGGCTAGTCGTTGCCTCGTCCGCGTGGAGAGTCGCGCCCAATGGTTTGCACCCAGTTAGAGATCAGAGTGAGATGAACCAAGATTCTCGATACTGTTAAGTCAAAGTAGAGTTACTGTTACTGAATCGTAAGTGAGTTCCAGAGACACAGAAAGGGTAAATAGAAAGGTAAAAAACCAACTAAAAGATCTTAATTATAATTATTCTGCCATAGGTTACCCTTCGTAGTATTTTTTTTTGGTTTAGCTCTTAAGTTAATGAAAGACTTAGTCGGATTTCCTTTTCATTTTCCAACGGGAGACTATAGTTTTATCATATAATAAATATCTCTTTCATGACTTTAAGATTTTTATTAAACTAATTCTTTCAATATTTTTTATTTACTCTTAAAGCATACAGAAATATAATTTATTTGAAGATACAATAGGAACATAAAAGTAAAATCCATTAAAAGTCCAGAAGTAATGATTTTAAATATTTTGTAAAAAGTCAAAATTTAGCTATTATCATGACCGAAATTGGAGGCTGGCGTACAAAAACTACTGTTTAACTTTTGAATAAAATTACTTTCCTACCCTCCAAGTCACGGGTTAAAAAGGGATGTGTACTTCTTGCATTTGGTCAGACCATGATCCAAGTCTTGTGAGGTTCTGCGTTTTCCAAAGAAATCAAAATGTTTAGTAAAATTTGTAACTTTCTTTAGGTTTAATAATTTTCACTTGTTTAATTTAATCCTATTCTTATTTTGTGTTTAATTAAATTTTTATTTTTGTCAAATTTTATTTAATTTGGTTTTTTAATTAATGTTTTTAAATAGTTTACATTTTTAAACGGTGCATATTATATATCAGTTCCTAATTTTTTTAATTTTTAATTTTATACAATATTTCTACAAATGTGTATTTAAGTCTTTTGTTTGTATACAATATTTTTATTCTTAAATCAATGAAATCACATCATTTTTAAATCATCTCTCCGTTTCATTTCTATTCAATCAACTATGTTTCATATTTAATATTATTTCTTATTTATTTTTCAACCAAATGAATTACATGTTTAATAGTTTTCTCACGAATTTCTCTTTCTTTCCAAAGTCTTTCTGCATAACGAAGGTAGAGTTTGGAGGTCTCATAATAATTTCAAAAGATTGATGTTTCCCGTACGAAGTATCACCAGCTTTTTATGTTTAATCATTTCAAAATTCACCAACATGTACGTATATCACATATCGTAATAAATGAATTTAATGTAGCCCACAAAATAAGGCAATTAATGGCACAGCTAGGTTCAAGTTAAGCTTTAAAAGGTTTATTAATTGTTACCTTACCTGTTTACAAATGCAATAAATGATACTTCCAAGTATATAAATGGACTGAAACATAACACATTTATACAACAGTTTTGCTGTTTTACATGGTTGTTAAATATTTTATTATTTTATATGCATAATGCAAAATATATAATAATTATATATTATGTTTAAATTTACTTAATTTAATAAAAAAATTACTTAAAATTTATTTATTTTTAATCTCATTTTTCAACTTTTTTTTTCTAATGCCACGTATTATTCCTATAAAAACAAAAAAAGAATTAGGTTTATAAAATGACAAGAACTCATCTTATATGTGACCTTTCCCATTATATGACCTATTATGTAATTTTTTTTATTACCCGTTTTTGATAGTTTTTTCAACTATTACTTGACAAAAGTCAGAAGTAATTATTATAAATAGTTTATAGTACCTAATAGACTAATCATACATTAGTTTTTTACATAATTACTAATTTTCTTCCAATATTACGTAAATGGGTCACTGTTAAAAAGAAAATAAGCATTTGAAGATTATGTTTGGAATCACAATTTTGAAGTATTTGTGCTCTCAAGTACAAATTTGAGTCAAAGTAAAAATTTTGAGCTGAAATTGTGTTTAAAAACACTTTTATGATTTTAGAAATCGTGTTTACAAGCAAGTTTTTCTTTTTCTTTTTATTTATCAAAATCAATCTTTATTATTTATTTTTAAATTATGTGCAAACATATTTTCAGAATTTTAATATTTTCTTTATTGAGTTTTTAGTTTATTTTTTAACAACTTCATGCAATGGCAAAATATTGATATATAATTAAGATTCATTGCGTTATGGTTAATGTTTCCATAAAAAAAAAATGTAAAATAACCTCGATCTTTCTTAAGGTTACTTCACTCCTTTCTTCCTTCTACCTTGTTCATGATTTTATATATTTTATTGTACAATCAAAATGGATTGACGTGGGTATTGTTGCTAGCCTAACCATTTAAAAAAAAAAAATCCAAGAGGAGAAGTAGAGGTTAGTGTTGGTGATGATTAAGAAAGGTGTAATTGTTCCATTTGCTCATATACAAGATAAAAATGGTGTAGTAAGAGAAATTGGTTAACACTTCCTTATAACCAATAAATATAAACTTTAGTAGTTTTGTATGAAAATTAGATATGAAAATTACGCTTAGTTTGAATATATCATTTTGATATTAAATTAAAGTATTCACATACTTTAGTATCCATTTTTATGAAGATAATAAGTGAAAGTCAAAATGTGAACCTATATAAATACAAATAAATACTCATACTATTAATATTATTGAACAACTTTTAGTTAAAAAAATAATCAAGTTATTAACTTACATAATTATAAATAATAAATTATTATAATAAAAAATTACAAAGATTGTTGTTCTTGAATTACATGTTCAGTTTTATCACATTCATGATTGAGGTGATAAGGAGATACATACATTATTTCTTTTCTTTTGAATATTATGTACTGAAATTTAAATTCTCTTACTTGATTGGATCACATACAACAAATATAATGACATATCAACATTCAATTATTAAATATTTTAATTATAGGTTACAGTGAAATAGCATTTTCCTAAATTATTGTAGCACATCACAATAATGGGTAGATGTTAACAAATTTATTGGCACAATTGAAAAAATTGTACGTATAAACTATAGAGCCAGATAACATATATATTAAATTTCTTTCAAAATTTATATTAACATTATATAGGTATATGACGTGCTATATAATAAATGTGATGTTGCAACAAAAATAGGATAAGTTGTGAGATGATATCTCGATGAAGTTCATGATGTTATTTAAAGAAAAAGAAATCGAAAGAAATTCGTATGATACTAATTTTCAATTATGTATGAATTTACATATAATAAAATTGTTTTAAATATATAAATAAAAGTTTGATGATATTTATATATAAAAAATATTTAAATTTATCTTATAGACACGTCTCTAATTAAATTTTTTTAAATAAGTACATCCTCACAAAATTCATTCGTTAAAAATAATCATTCCCTGTAAAATATTACTCACAAAAAAACGTACATACAAATAAATGATTCGTTTAAATGATCAACTTATCATTATTTTTTGTAATCGAATATAAAGACAATTCAAGAAATAGTACTTGGCATCGAATTCGTATATGAATATAACATATAGTCTCATAACTCAAAAATTGTAGCTACCACTCGACCTGGCAGGTTAAGAGATGAAACTGTATCACATCCAAAACATAACACAAAACACAAACCAATCCTATAAAAGCTTGTAAAAGAACACAATTAACTATAACAATAAAAATAGTAATAAAACCATAACATTCAACCTTAACTGGATTAGGCCTATCAAAACCCTAAGTTTTAATTGCAAAATGTGTGACTAAGCAGATCAATTACATTGCTGATATTTGAAATTTATGTCACTCTGACAGTTAAGCTGATGGAGAGATAACACGCACTAGCCTAGTGGTCAAACCATGCCAGCCTATTACCCCCCTCAAGGAAACAACAACGACTTCACACAACACTGGAGATGTCTTATCAACACAGACATGGGAATATAGATTGTGTCGTACGAGGTGGTTCTCCATAGGTTGGTGCCAGATATCAAGCATAGAGTCAAATTTATTACATCATCACTCTGGGGACCCTGTTACCCTCTCCATTCCCTTGTTTAAAATCATACATATAAAACCTAGTTTTCAAAAATACCTATTATAAATTTTAGTTTCTTTCACAATTTTCCATTGAAATTTTGGTGAGATCCACCGAGGATAATGAACTAAAAATTAATGTCTGACAACACAAGATAAGAATTAGTCCAAGTCACTGTTCTCTTTGATAATTAGAAAGGAAAACAAACAAGAAAGCCTCGTAGTAAGTCAGCTACCACTACATAATTTTACAACGAGATTACATCAACACAGAATCTAACATCACACCCACCACTTATACAGAGTAGGAACACTACATTTGCCACCCAAATAAACAAACAATTCTATAACTCAACACTCACTTCTGTCAACTGAGGCTTCACCTTAGGAGGCCTGCCCCTGGGCCTTCCGCTCGAGACGGCGGCCGGCGACACCGACGCCGCTGCCGGAGATCGAGGAATTTTCTTTGGCCTGCCCCTCGGCCTGCCACTTCCAGGGGTGGGCTTGGGCTTTGGGGACTTCGGAGGGGCATTTGGGTCCTTTGGTGGACGACCCCTTGGCCGCGGCGGGGACACGACGGTGCCTGGTGGCACTGGGGCTTTTGCCTTCGGTGGCCTTCCACGGCCCCTCTTTGGTGGGGCACTTGGGTCAGCTTTTAGGTAGTTGTTCTTACTGAACACAAGTTCTCCACTATCTTTCATCTTGTTCAGTTGATTCCCCAAAACGGTTGAGTCTGGTAACTCACCATAGGTCGATTCTATGTACTTTGATATTGCTGATTTGCTGGATCCACTTGGTTCATTCAGAGCTTCAAGCGCTTTCAGTATCAGCTACATCAAGAAAATCAAAACCTCCCAAGGTTAAAAAAAATACAATTGCCATAAAAACGAAGTCTCTATCTGAAAATCACGGCTCGTGTCGTGAGTTCGCAAGAATACAAAACAATCATTCGAGACCAGATATATTAAAACCCTTTTTTCCTGATTTGTTAAGTTCCTCAAAACTCTTAACTTCTTTCCCAAAAGTGCCAAAAATCGAGCATGGTAGACAAAACAAGAAACCCAAGTCGGTTAAAATGTACAGATCAGTTAGATCAGTGAGAAATCTACCGGGTTTGTTAAGATATTTGTTCGAAAATTTGATTATGGTAAGAAAAAACTCAAAAATAGAATCTGAATTTTGGTGTAAAATTTTACCTCGGGGTATGGAGGAAGTGACTGAGGTTTATTAACCTCTTCAGTGGCCATTGATGCTGCCGGTTGTGAAGATGTTGAAAAGCTTGCACAGTACCCTGAACCAACCCCACCAAAAATCTGCAAACTTTAACAGAGGATGGTTAAAAAAATTTAAAGGAAAGTGAAGAGTATGATATGGATGACTCTTGCAAAGATCTGAGGATTGAATTTAAAGGAAGATAAACAAATTAAAAATTGGAAAGAAATTTAATTAAAAAGATAAAGGAAAAAATTTCATGCCTCTTTTACAACTCTCCTTTGTTCATCTTTTTTAGAAAATGGACGGTTAGGAATATCGCAAAAGATGATTATCCGACGGCTGATGATATATTATGCGGAAGGTCACTCGGATCGATGACGTGGCAGGAATGTGCTAGTTCGCAGAAATATTTGAAGGTAGCCCGTTGTCTTTTGCTTCCTTCTTGTTACCCATGATGTTTTCTGATGGAGACCATCTCAACTTTTAACTCATTTTTCATTTTTTTATTTATTTAAATTTTAGGAAAGTTGAGAATTGAAAGTCTACCAGAATATGTTTGTCTGTTTACAGTATTTATTATTCTAAATTTAATAGTTTGCATCGGTTATAAAATATATATGTTTATGTATATATATTAATTTTCACTACTAATTGATTAAAAATGTTTTATAGAGTTAACCCGGTATATAATCATGTAGGTTTCATTATATAAATGAAATTTATATATTTTTTGGATTATTAAAATTTAATTATTAGAAACCTACATGATTTTAAAATAATTAGACTTTATTAACTTTTCAAGGTTAGTATTTATTTATTTTAAAAACATTTTATTTAAATTAATTGACTTGTTGATTACTAAATAAATCTATTTTACAAACTTAAATACTATTTAATTCAGTTACATAAAAAAATTAAAGGTAGCAAATATTAAAAACGGTTTGATCATCAAAGTAAATATTCAATGTTTAAAACCGCTCTTAATATTATATTATAAACACCCAAAACAATATATTCAAACAAATTATTAATAATAAATAAATATAATATATATATATATATAGATAAATAAATAAAATATTGATAAAAGTGAAGATGAGGATGAGGGTGAGGTGAGTTTGAGCGGTGGAAAGGAGGGTGAGGCTGACTTTGATGATGCTAGTTGGAGTAACGTTTTCAGTGAAGAATGATTAGTTGATTTTTGATGTAATGGAATATAATTTATGAAAAGATAATTTGAAAGTTGAAGTTGGAATTGATGAAGAATATGTGACTGAACCATCTTAGTCATCCACTCGAAAGTCAAAGGCCATAGTTGATGATGAAAATGTCCAATACAACATATATTCTAGAGGACAATTTGACAATGAGAATTTGAAATTTTGGACAATGATGAAGATAATGAATCAATGGGTGAATATAGAAATAGTTGTGGACACTTTGAGACATTTTCAATGCTCAAAACTCTGGATGACTATAAATGGGAAGTTGGAACATACTTCATATAAAAGGAAGAATTTATTCAAGCAACAAGAACATATAATGTGCAAAATGGGAAAAGTTTGAATTTCTTAAGAATGATAAATGGAGAGTGAGGGTGAAATGCTTGGAGGCAAAAGGCAAATGTCAGTGGTATGCTTATTGTAGTTATGTAGTTATATGTGATGTTAGTTTAATGAATTTAAAGTGGTTAAGTGGGAAGGTAGAGAAGACAATAAGAGAAGATCAAAATATCAAGATGACAGACATTCGTAACAAAGTTGGTAGGAAATGGAACATTGGTGTCTTTAGGTTTATTGCTTTTAGGGCAAAAACAATGGCATCCATCCATGCTGATAGTTCATTTCAAGAATAGTACAAAATAATATGTGACTATGCAAATGAGTTGTTGAAATCAAATCTTGGTTCTAATGTTGAAGAAAATAAAGGTAACCCAATATTCATGATATTGTATGTATGTTTGAAGGCATGCAGAGACAGTTTTATGTTATGTCGACCTATAATTGGAAGAGATGGTAATGACCATATGTTGCCTTTGGCATATGTTGTTGTTAAAGTTAAGAACAAGGAAACATGGAATTTGTTCTTTGAGTGGTTAATTGAAGACCTTGGTGGGGTTGAATTGTGTTAAACATGTACTTTTATATCAAACCAATAAATGGTATGCCCTATAATTTATTCTTGTTTATGCGTCATAATAACTATTACTTTTATTACAAAAATGTTACTGGTCAACTTATTATGACAAGTGGACTACACTTGTCATAATAAGTCGTCATTAATTCTTCTTTTTCCACTAGTGTACATACCATGCTAATTACAACCCATCTAACTTTTACATATCATGTCATGGAATTTTCAACAACATTGACACAAAGATTATGTCAATCAAACCAACAAAACACATAATCTCGGTTAACAACTTCATCCATTTTTCAACAACTTTAAGGGATTTCTCTAGATTATATGTCTTCTTTATTTTTCTCACAATAGTAACATCATTTTCATCCCCATTATATTCACCACATCATTTAAAGTAATTGCATCTTTTAAAATCTTCACTTCCACTATGCTCTTAAAAATAAAACAAAAAACAATCAGAATTTGTTACCATCAACAACTTTTATTTTTGAAATCATAAACCAAACAAAAAAAAAATCCATAAATCTCACCTTGTAGTTAGGGCAACCCTAAAATTATGTCATGCCATTCTTAACAGTTCTAACAATTCTCAACATTGCAACCTTCCCATAGTGGCAAATTAGTGTTACACCCATTCCCCTATACCCACTACCATGAGAGGAGACGTTGTGGTTTTTTATTCCTCATGAACAAGATGAACACGACTAACCGCGAGACATAACATACTTCAATAACCAAGAAATGGAAAGGACTAGACTTCAACAACCAACAATTGGGAAGGAGAAGACACATGATGGACAACCCACACCATTCATCAGGGCAAACATCATCTTCTTCCTAAAAAGGTCAAACTTGACATGTAGATAGTTGCATTTGCACATCAAATTTAAAATTTTTGACACATATCCGCTACCTTTTGCCACACCACCACCCTCTTAACGTCATTTTTTACAAATCTAATGGAATGAATCTGATTGAAGCGTTTTAACAAAATTTGAGATTCAATTGAAACAAAAATATAAGTGAGGACGCACTTGAAACTTTTCAAACAAACTAGGGACCATGGGAGTACTTAAGTCTTATTATAAATAATCACAACTCAAACTAGTTTGTCTCAAAAGTAGTAATATAACACACAAATGACAACTTACAACAAATTTAATTCATTTAATTATACAAATTTTATCACAAACATTAAAAATAAGTTCAAACAACACATAACCTTGCACACAACTCGAAATATTGTGACTACATCACCTTCAAATCTAGATCATTTATCCCATAATTCTATTAAAAACATAAATAGTTTCCCTTACTTGCAATGTCTATCCTCAAAGTAAAATTTTATAATCTTAATGATTAAGCTACTCAAAAATTAGGTAGTTACAATAAAATAAATAAATATAATAAAATTGCAATATGTATAAAACAAGTTAAGAGGATATTTTTTTTCAATCGACTCTACCCAGATTGGTGGCAAAATCACAAGTAAAATAAGAGAAAAAAAATCTATAAAATAAATATAATTTATTTCATTTTACTCTCTAATATGATATGTTCTAATTGGATTTAAAATATATTTAGATTAACACGAATAGATTGTTTTTATATTCATTAAAATAAAATAAAGTGGTTGAATTATGCTAGTGTTAATTTATGTAGCTAAAAATAAAATGGGCAAAATATCATTAATTAGACTTTATCATCGTGTTAATATATGTTTAAAAGTAAAAGGATTTTTGGTTCTAGAATGGGTAGATATGTAAAACTCTTAAAAGGGGATTTTTAATAGATGAAATTTTTATTCTATGGGATGGATTTCTAAAAGATGAAATGATAATGTTGGCATGTGGGTTAGATGCAGAAGAAATTTAAATTAAAGATGATAAAAATAGTTAAGTAAACTTGTCAAGTTTTGACTCCACAAAACACAACAAAATTTGAAAAGCACATGTCTCATTTGTGGAGAGAGGGTTTAGGATTTAGAATTTAGGGTTTAAAAAGTGAGATAGAAAAAATAGAGTCAAAATCCACTAAGAACCTTAGCACACAGTAAAAGGAAGGACGATGAAAAATTCTATTCACATTTTTCAATAAAATTCCATTGTAAAATTAGCATTGCGGTTTCGTTCACCGTTAGATTGTGCTGAAAATTTTAAAGTAGGTTTGGAACACATTATTCTTTATTTTGACTGGTTGGATCGTCGATATGAGATCCGAGTTGGGATAAATTAATTTCACACTACAGTCATGTTTTATAGGTTTTTCATTCTTCTCTTTTTTCAAAGCTTTATTGCTTTGCTATTTGGTTATGTGTTAGCACTAATTTGTGTTGTTAACTAAGACTTACTTGTACTATTGTTGATCATAGTGAAACTATTTCTTAGATATGGAAGACTCGTGACTTTTATTCTTACTTTGAGGAGTTTTTCACATTCAAAATTTTGGTGTCTTTATTCATGATTGTAGTGATATATTATTGTTGTTCTTTGATAGTTGCTTCTCATAGATTCTTGAAAATAAAAAAAAAAAAATATATATATATATATATATACACAAAAAAATAAAATAAAAAAAAAATATATATTAACAAAATATATATATATATATATATATATATATATATATATATATATATATATAAATTTACTCGAGTAATACTGTTAGTCTTAAACTAGTTCATTAATATTTTCAATTAAGATGACACTTCCATATATTAAATTGTTTAATTATAATTAATAATTAAAATTTAATTTATAAATTTATAAATTATTTATTATTTAAATTATAATATTATGGTATATTTATATCTTTCAAATAATATAATCCAACATTTTAATTATTTAAACTAATTTTAATTTTTAACAAACGAGACAACCAGTCAACAAAGATCAGTGAGTTAATGCTACTAAAATGCTTCGCCAAATTAATGAAAAGCTAACTCAATCAAGTGCCATAAATTTTTTCATCCCTAATTTAGATTGAATAGAAGTATTACAAATAGTCCATGACTGCAAAATCACTTAAGAATTTTTCAAAAGAATGAAAACAAAAAAACAAACTAGAAATAAATATTGTTGATGAAGCCTTGAGGGAGTGTAGACTTTTGTGCATTTCTTAGTTAGGTCTATTTAATCAGGTTTCCTTTCATAAAATATGGTTTAATTTAAGTAATTGTATTTATTTTATTCTCCGGTTCAATTCAATCACATATAATATCTAAGAATAAAATTGATATACCTAATCTCTTCTTTTAGATTTAAATTAACTGGATAAGCCAGTGTCAATAATTCAAATTATTCTATAGTAGTATGACTTATCTAAAAGAATATGAAACATGGCTTACCACAGACGACAAATGTACACCAAAAAAATAAATAAAAAAACCATAAACAACATAAGAAATAGATACAGATTATACATCATGCTGGATACATGATTTTGCTTTGAAGTTTACAAACCCAAACTTTGAACACCCCATTCTTCACCTACAACATCACTACTTTCCTTCTCCCACCTAATAAACCTAAAATAGGGTAAGGAAATGAAAGAAAAACAAAATATGCAGATGTGATGTATTGAGAAATAGGACCAGGTTGAGGAGACCAAATGATGTTCTCCTTAGTCCTGCAAAATTTTGGGCCACACAACTTTTTGCAGATAGCCCATCAAGCTGACACCTTATGTATGAACAGACTTCAACTCTCTTCTTACCAAATTAACAAACCATCATTTCATACCAGAAATTCCTCCCTCCATTGGAGAAATTTTCTGACTTTTTCCAACAAAATTTGGTTAAGGTAGGTCTACACAGTGCAGAGTGAGCAATGGCTTCTCACAAACCCTAAACCTGGACATTCATCATGAAGCAACAACATCTGCATTGAACAGGGAGTGAAACATTTCAGTATTTTGCAACATTCAGAGGGGGAACTTGGGATGATTATTTAGTGGATTAAATATGTTTTTAATTCTTAAATTTGGATACAAAATTGGAATGTGTTATTGTCTCAAATTTTGATGTATTTTAATTTCTAAATTTTAATAATGAATAGCTATAATTTTTTTAATTCAAAGTTAAAGCTTGTTAAATTGTGTTTTAGGTCGACATTTGAGTTTAAACATGTCAAACAGTGTAAATAACTCAAATATCATTCTGAGATGTGTTTAACATGTCAAGAACAATTTATTTGTCCTTGTCCCAAATTTTGATGTATTTTAGTTCCTAAAGTTTAATAATGAATGAATAAATATAATCATTTTAATTCAATTTTAAAGCTTGTTAAACCGTGTTTCAGGTCGACACTTGAACTTGAACGTTTCAAATAGGGTAAATAATTAAAATATTATTCTGAGACGTGTTTAACATGTTAAAACAATTTAATGCAATTAGGTTAAGAAAATTATATCTATTTTTTTTTAAGTTCAAATAACTGTTTGGAACATAAACAACTTTTAATTTTCCATCAATCATAAGTACCTTATGGCTGCATGTTTTGGTTGGTGATTGCAATAACAACTATAGTGGATCATTTCCCAAGGTCTTGAGGCGGAGTTCCACATCCTTAAGATCACGAAGATGCTGTAAGATTTCTTGAAGCAAATCCACTCCTTTCTCTCCACCATTTTGTATGGAACCCATGCAGTGTTGCAGAAACTCCTTATCTGTTTCAAGAGCTTGTAGCCTCTCATAAACGCGATCAACCTCCTCTTCAATCGACGTCTTCATGCTATCCATTTCAAGCACAGTAACTGAGTTTCGCAAATCAGAGGATTCAGACTCCATTTCTCTCTCAACTGTGTAAGCTTCTTCCTCAGTCTCATTTTCAGCTGCATCTAAATATGGCAGTAGCTTCTTCGCCAAGGAACCTATTGGAGAGTGTTTATCATCTGAAAACCCATTCAAATATCCATTCTCACTCAAGTCTCTGTCACCACCATGCAATATTGATGAATGCTCAATCAATTTGATATCATCAAGGAGTTCCTCGTTATCTCCCAACGAAATAATTTTTTCCTCTAATGCTTTCAGCTGTTCTAGAATGGAAGCTCTTTCTTCCTCAAATTCTGCTAATGTCTCATCAAGATTACTCACATGCTTTACACAGTCTAGTGCCATCTCCTCCAAATTAGAAACTGTTTCTTCAGATGCATTATTGTGGCTGCTTAATAAAACACTATTATCTTCGTCGCGAACCTCGCGATTAAGATCAATGGATACATCATCACTGTAGTTCATGTTGCTGCAAGAAGAAGAGGAGTCTCTACTTCTTACACTTCCATCTTTCATTCTTCTCAGCACTCTCAGTTTCTCTTTTGCTTCATATTCCACTACCTTCTGCCTGTACTCTTCCAACTCCCTCTCAAGTTCTTGCTTCTCTTTCTCCCTTTTCATCATCAACTCATTCAAAAGCTGTAAAGCTTCCTGATCATACTCTGATTGTTCTTCCATCATTCTCTGGTATTGCAATGCTTCCATCTGCATTGCTGCTTTTTCTTCCTGCAGCCTTGTAATCATTGCCATTGTCTGGTTTGCTGCTATTGCTGATGCACTTCTCTCTTCTTCTAGTTCTTGATATACAGCTGTTAGGGCCCTTCTTTCAGCTTTTATAACCGTTTTTAGCCGATCAATTGTTGATGCTGGATCGCCACATTCTACCTCACTTGCAACAATACCATCCATAGAATCATCTTGTACTGGTTCTCTTTTAAGCAGGAACTGAAGGCCATCTACAGATCTAGGAGTCTCGGGAAGTTTATCTTCTTCTACTTCATATTGCTCTGAGCACTTGGAAGATTCGTTGTTTGTTTCTTCATGATTTTTCTCAACTGCTGTTGTTTTCTCATTCATCTTAGTATTCTCGTTATCATTTGCACCTGTTTTATCTGGACCTACAATGTCATAGTCCAATTAGAGTTTAAAGACATTGAATTGAAAAAGGAAAATCTTTGCATTTTTTAGAATTAAGTGCTTCAGAGAACTAGAGAAGGTAAAGAGAAAACTGTTATATTAACCATTGCTTACCAATGAATCAATAAATAGAAAGTTCTTTTGTTGCCAATAGATAGCAAAACTTACAGGGATTATTCTGTGTGATGAATTCATCGAAGGCATTTGGAGCTTCAGGGTTATCCTCACGTGTGGTAGATTGATCTTCTTCTGGTATGCATTGAGATGAGCTAGCTGGTTCTTCAGACGGAGGATGATTAGCTGTGTGAGCAAATACTGAAAACATTAATGTTTAGACATTGTCTCTTATGTTAAACTAATTTCCTTTTTTTTTTCCCACTGCATATGAGGTTATAATTAACGACCTTGCCAACTAGGAGACATGAAACAAGATTCATTCAAGTACCTCGTGTATTTTCTTGTTCTTCCATATCTGCTTCTATGCTTTTATAGTCATTGGATAAACTTTGAGGCTGAATTAGATGATTCTGAGCAATAAATGCATCAAAGGCATTTTGAACTTCAATATCATCATCACTTGATGAAGAAGATTCGTCTTCTGATATGCATTGAACAGAGCAGGCTGGTTCTTGAGACGGAGGCAACTTAACTGTGTGAGAAAATGTTGAAGTCACATAAACACGTATGATTAAGTATGCTAATGCTTTTTTCTTCTAAATATGCTATCATTATTAATGAACAAGCCAACTATGAGACAAGAAGCTAAAAAATTGCAAATGGACAATGTTTGATCTTTAAAAATTCATGTGCTTCCTTATACCTCCTGGTGGACTTTCTGGTCCTTGCATAGATGCTTCCACACTGTTGTCATCATTAGATAAACTTTGAGCCTCACTAAGATGATTCTGAGAAATGAATTCATCAAAGGCATTTTGAATTTCACCATCATCTTCACTTGACGAGGATTCATCTTCTTGTGTGCAGTCACTAGAGCAGACTGGTTCTTGAGATCGAGGCAGATCGACTGCATGACGAAAAAATGTGATTTTTTAAAGTCATAGAATACATAATAAGATCACTCAACAGAAGCATACAGTGCCTTTTTGTTTTTTAGGACTGACTTTAATAATAAGAAAAAGAAGAAATGGGAAACGTGAACAACACTAGTGTTAATAAGTAAAGAAGCAGAAGTTCTACAAATCATGCACTTCCTTGTACCTTGTGTATCATCTAGTTCTTCAGTAGCTGCTGCAACACTGTTGTCATTATTCAGCGAAGTCTGAGCTTCTGTAGTGGTAATCTCTGAATTTGGTTTCAATTTCAACCCTTCAAATTCCCAAGTTACAGAATTTTCCAAGCTTTCAACTTCTCTCACACTTTTTTCCTCTGCATTAATCTCATCCAATGTGAGTAATCCTTCCCTTTCTAAGATACTTGATTGTGCTTCAACTGGTGAATCATCAACAAAGGTCTGAGTCTGAGTCTTTTGTTCCCTCTCCCCCAAATCCTCCTTCAGTTTGCATGTTTCAAAATTCAAAGAGGTAACAGAGTCTATTAACTTGACAGGCACCAAGCGGTGGCTATCACAAGCCATATAATTCTCAAAATGCAGATTGATGAGTTCAAGTGATGTATCTTCCCAGACTGAACCCTGCACAGTGGAAGAGAATTGAGAAGCAAAATTGTCATCACCACTTGGATCCAGCTCAGTGATGGTGAGATCATCTTCCTTCTCATCTTTTTCCGCATCCTTTTCATCCGAGTGCAAGTTTGAAACAGAACTCGAACGATCCTCAGCAACCTCTCTGAGGATAAAACTCTCGATATCAGAAAGTATCTGATGTTCATCTGCCACCCCTTCATCATCATGACCCACCTCGTTGTTTCTCTCAAAGTCGAGGTCTTTATCACTTTTTTCATCATCTATTGCCTCTTCCACAATCAGGGACCCTTTGCTCGTGTATTTCTCATCGCCCCATGAAGGCTTCAACAGCAAATAAGGAGGGTAAAGCTCGCTGCTCAAGCTCTCATTGCAGCAAGAACACCTTCTTATCAAGCTTTCTCCACTTTCATGTTTGCCTTGACCACTACTCACCCACGAAATGAAAGCGATTCTGTGCCTCATTCGAAAGGAATTTTCATGATAGTTTGGCCGAGAGGCCAAACAATCCTCACACATGCTGTTCGTTTCCGCTAGTCTTTGATGATTTGAGCAGTAACCAAGCTTGGAAATCTCAGCTGCATGAGCCTCACACACGAGATCCTTGTGCACGTGGGCGCCATTTTCTTGCTGCAGCACGTGATCAACCCTTGAACACCAAACACACGGTGGTTGAAGGCCAACCCATTTGGCAAACTTTGTGATGAGATAACTGAACAAAGAGTTTAGAAGAAGGAGTGCAATCAAGACCCATTCAAGCACTGCATAAACTAGAATCACCACCATCTTGTTGGTGTTTCTGTGCAGCATGGTTGCAAACTTACTGGTAGTAGCCATAGATTTTCTTCCAACCTTTGTGACTTGTGTGGTGTGTGACACTGAGAGATTCAGATATTGGGAATGAAAAGTAGAAAATAGAAGCAAAAAAAGATTGAGATAAAAAAAAAAGTGTATGTTTCTCTGGTTTGGAGAAGAACAAGGAATGAGTAATTGTCAAGAGAAGCAGAGTCTGATAAACGTGCAAGTAGTGGTTTGATTCTGTCACACTGTATCAGTAATATGCACCGTTAAAGTGGATCTTCGCAGTGACCTTGATCGTAATATTATATTTTATTATCTGAGGTTGTTTCAGCGGCAACCCGACATGATATAATAACCTGTTTTATGTATAAAAAAAAAAATACTCTTTTTCATCTGTCAGCACCATATTCTATTATGCTCATTTATCCATCCAAAAATTAATGCACGCTTTCACAGTGCTGAAATTGCTGGATATGATGTGAGATTACAGCAATGACGCCTCTTTCCAAAATAAACTATGCAATTTAGATTTAATGCAAATGTTAATCAGTGTTTCCCTTCGTCATTGTTGGAACTATATGTTCTTCATGTTTTTAAAATGTACTATTATATAACAAAAAAAATTCTCCTTCTTCAACAAGATCCTGGTTTTGATACATTGGGTATAAAAAAATTATCACTTTAATCATAATTGTTAAAATAGTTTTTTTTTTTCTGTAAGTGATAATATAAAACAATTTGACATTGTTAGTGTATTTTAATTAAATTTGCAATAACTATGGACTCGTACAATGTCTATGTAAACATGTGTGCAAATTAAAAATCATCTTGTGTACGAGTTTTATAACAGTTTTTATAAAAATCAGCAATTTATTTTACATCATTGTAAAAAAAAAAAAGTAAAGTTTAACCTCGAGATCCTCACCTAAACTATCAACATTATTCATTACATATGAATAAACTTAACATCTCTATGCAAAGAAAATAGATATGATAAAAGTAATTTAAGAGAAAATTGTGTAAATTAAATGGGAGAATTAGATTAATCTAATTTTTTCACTGAAAGGTATTTGTTTTTCTATCTGATTATCCAACATAGGTGAATGTTTTGGTTGTCCACGCAGTCTCTTAAGACACGACTAATTACTGCAAAAAGCAAAAGAGAAGAAAGAGAAACACTAAACAAAGCGAAGACAGTGGTTGTTGTTGGATGAATTTAGGTTGGGCCACACCACGCGCAAGATGGTCCCCACCACCATCCATGAAAATGGCTGGTAGGTCTTACACATATGTGATGTGTTACTTTGCCCCACAACCATTGCTATTCATAAAACATACGCTCTTACCAACGGCATAAACTTCTACAATTCATTATTCATTATCATTTTCTAAACAAAATGTGTGCTGTTTTCTCCTTAATGTTTCATCCTTTTCATGTTTGCTATCATTGCCCTAATTAGGTTTCTTCAGTTTAGGCTCTCTACACACTCATTCAACTTTTAATTCAAATTATTAAGTTAAGATAAACAAATAGTTGGTTTGAGTATAAGCAAAGTCTTAAGTCTTGTAGTCATATTATAGACGGTAAAAAACATGGTTAGAAAGAAGGTAGTGATACACTAAAAGTTATAAGCAATATTTTTTCTCAGAAGTTATCTAAGAAAGATTATGTAAGCATTTTGTTGAGGATAATATACATAATACTCTCTGTAATGAGGAAAAAAAAACATCATATGGAATCGTGGGTAACTTGGGATTCTTCTATTGAAAATTTTAAAGTGAAGGGCAGAAATGATGGAACTAGGGTGCAACAGTGGTTGTCATGATAAAAAGGCTAAAATGAAAAGAAAAAGTGAGTTGAAAGGAGGGAAGGGATTGAATCAAATTGGGAGGCTGTGACAGTGATTTAAGGTCTTTTGTATGAATAAAGATTGGAAATAATGTAATGTGGGATCAGGGTCATGCCTCGCACAGCTTTTGCTTTTTAGGTCCGGGTTTTCTTTAGCTTTTGAAAAGTTCATTCCTGGATTTAAGATGCAAAGAGATTGTTAGTGAAATAATCAAATCATATCTCACCAACTGATGCCTTAATGAAATTAAAGAATGGTGAAGACAACTTTAGGCCACGTTTACTAGTCCGGAACCATGATTAGGATTATGTTAAAACCATGACATAGCAGAACAATACCTGTCCCACATGAACCCAGAGCAACTCATTCAGGGGTGAGATGAATTAAGCTATTCTAAATAACGATAATTGCATAACATTCATAGAATGTGTAATCTTGTGGTCAACTTTCATGCTGTCTTTCAAGTAATAGTAAAAAGTATATCCTACTGGTGTTATTCATAATCTTTTCAGAAACTATTTTTTCTAGGTTGCAGAAATTTGTTGAAGAGATTCTCAAAAACCTGATATGATTGTTACCCTATTAGCCGAAGTGGCTGGTTATGATTTATCAGCAACGGTGGCAGTATGATCAACAATTTTCTTGGGAATTATGTTCAATATTCAGTAACATAATGAAAGGGGTGATACAAAACCCCAGTTTTTGACAGACATTTATTTCAAGAATGATTGTCCCAAGCATCAATCTAATGATGTTCAAATAATCAACATCAAGGGAAGAAATTGCTCTGCAATGCTTAAACAACCTTGGTACTGTTGTACTACTACAAACAAAACCCCACTATGCAGCGTTTAAGGTGCCTCCATCATAAATATCATGACAATGAACGGCCTAAACCCAGTGCTGTACTGTAGCAGATGAAAGAGCAACTGAGCAATGTGTAGAGTACGGAAACCTCCTTCATACAAACAAGTATAATCACAAATATGCATCTATGATCTATGAATATATGAGGAAAGCTCTGCATTTTATGATGCACATACCCAACACATTGCCATCTTGCACTAGCAATAGTTTTGTTTCCAGTGATTGCGAGGGTTAATCCTATACTAGTTAGTATATTTGGGAGGCAACTATGCTGTACAGTGCAGTGTTTCAATTATTTCTCATTTGTTATCTTCTTTATTATCAGATTCTCTGTTTCCTTTTTCTTCCATGGTGGTGTTTTCATCCATCATAAACCTCCAGCTATCACCTTCATCTATTTCCCATTGTTTTTTCAGTTCATAGATAGCTTTGGATGCTGCAGCAGCAATAGTTGGGTTGCTATCTTCTGCCAGTCTCTGCAATAGAAACCAAAGGAAAAAAATAAAAAATGAAGCCATATTGGGTGTGAAAAGTACTTGTTGCAATAAAATTATAATCACTTACCTGTAGGGCTCCCATCCCTGCATTTCCAAGAGTCCACATGGATGGTGCGGCTGCCAGTGCATTGGCTAAAGCTCGCCTAGAAAATGCACATGACACACATGCACATAGTCAAGAAAAAAGGCAACAGGAAAATGAAAATAAACAAGGAAAAGCATGATTAAGGCATTGATTAAGGTTGCATTCTTGCATTCTTTTTCTATGGTAGTTTTACTTTTGCAAGTGAATTTTATTACCGTATATATCTTTAGAAGTAGAGAGAATTCGCGAGAAGCTTTGCATCATATATTCATCTTTTTTTCATTACAATCTTATTTAAATCAAATATTGCATAACTCAATGTGAACGAAATTTTAGTTCAATATTTGAGAATGTTTGCAGCGCTAAGACAGAACGGTAAAAAGATGCTAAACATGAAGAATACAAAATCAATCATGAAGCCAACCAAATCATCACGGCGTATGGAACCACTAACAAAATAACCTTCCTATTAGTTATACATTGCCAAAAATTTCCAAGAAGAAAGAGAAAAAAAAGGAGTAGAAAGTGAAATGATTTTGTATCTTGATTAGTGAGATAGAAAGTTAAACATATATATATATATATATATATATATATATATATATATATATATCATATATCCTATAATTACAAAAGTTGTTTTTCCTTCCAATTTCAAAGGATTGAATATTTAGGTGGGTCCCACAACTTTTTTCATCATTACCCTTTTAAGTACTACCAAACAATGGAAGAAAAGAAAAATTAGTTATTTCCCTCCCATCCCCCTTTTTATTTCTTCCACTTTCATGCCTTCCAAACATACCATAAAAACAAAGAATTTGACACAGAAAAACATGGCTTTTCACTTTTAAGCCTGCACATTAAAGAATTTAATCCATTCCTAGAAAGATTGTAATATCATGTTAAACATACCTAGTGCTGACATCAGGGGAACTAGAGCACTCTACCAACAAAGATACACTTTGTTTACCGTCCATTGCATCCAGATCTATAAGAGTTCTGATCAACAACTCAAGCTGCTCCCAGTACAAAAGAGTATGTAATTACTTAAATAATCATTAAGATCAGAGAAGCAATTTAATGGAGAATCAAACCTCTTCAGGATCAGTGTAATCTATTCCATCTGCTTCAGAAAGTGCTGATGCCATACTCCAGTATGCTTCCTGCACGCCTTAAAAATTTAGAATATGATTGATGTATGTGGACCACGTTACATATAAACAGAACTAGAACAAAATGGAAAAGACAAAGACCTGAAGAGCAGCAATCCTTTCTGTGGTCACATCCCCTGGAAAGGAATTTGTGGTTTTTCCATTCTTTTCAAGCATTATTCGACCTCTTACATTGTTTTCTGAAAGTGAGCCTTTATCTCTGCGAAGTGGACTACATGCCAACATCATATGAAACATTTTAGAGCTTATTATGCATATATAAGCAAGAATTCAATGTTTCTTGACTTACAAGTTATACATCTTGCTCACCATCCTGTCATGGATGTTTTTGATAAGCTGCAAAATTTACAAACAGTAGAAAGTAGAGTTATTCCTTCGGAGCATAAAAAAATGAGCATGATATTTAGAAATAAGCAAAGAATTAGAACGTTTATCAACTACTATAGCATATGCAGAATAATGCTTGCTAGCAGGGATCACAAACTCGTAATTTGGAAAAATTAAACACAAGAAAGTTCAACACAAAACATTTGGAGCATAAACTATCACCTCCAAGGCCATAAAGGCATCTTCCATTGCACGCTGCTTAGCACGGAAGTCCGCGAGACGTAAATCAGCCTGACAGTTCAAGAGTTATGTCAATAGAAGTCTAGTATTTCCTGGCTGTTCATACGGATTTTGTGTAATCAAACACTCTTGAATTTTCATGATGTAAATTTGCAAAAGGATCCAGATATCCATACAATAGAAAGCAAACCAAACTGAGTTTCTATACTAAGCAGCTCTGCTATATTCAGTTAAAAAAGATAAAAGCATCATTTTATTTAGTATATGTTTTGAAGGGTTAAACTGAAACATATGGCATTACACATATATTATTGTGTGTGTATATAAATATTTTACATAGAATTGGGATCAGATGATAATGATATAAAATTTAAGATACACGCCCCAATCAATTCCTCTCACTTTGGCACCCCTTCCAATGTAAAGACTATGATTGAGATTAAAATTAATCCCATAAAAAATTCGGGAACACATCTCAATTACATTCAATGTTTTAAAATTACTCCAACAAAAACAACTCGAGCAAACTTTAAACCATTTGGGCCCTAAAATCTCCTCAAATATTGATTTTGGTCAATCCGACAAGAACTAACAGTAATTCCGTGTAGATAGTGCAAACATAAGTTAAAACAAAAATATGTTAGAGATCAAATGGTTTGATGTTCCTCTTTTCAAATAATTTTGAACTATAAGTTGAGAGCGTGGAAAAAGGCTATAGTTGCCCCAAGTTACTATAACTGCTATGGATGAACTTTATTTCTTAATACATTATGCACAGTATCAACATATTTTATTTTCACATTTATTTTATAGAAAAAGACCTTGTCTTACATTTATCATTTATGTCCACAAATGAATTTAGTTCTTTGTTAAATAAAAATACTAATGTCAACGGAAGAGAAAAACAGGTCCATGTTTAAGATATTTAGAAAAAATGTTTTCAACAATAATTCTAAATGATAACACAAATAATAGTGCAAGAAAAAACATTGACAATCACAAACCCAATACATGTTTCAAAAACAACAACAATGATAGTGCCAGGGAAACAATAACAATGGAGTATGCTACAATACATACACTGCATAGATCAAACAATGCCAAAATGTTCTGTCTTTTATCGGCACCAAAATGTTCTAATGAAAATCATGACAAATAATTTTATAAATCTTCCCTAAGCATACTTCAACCATTTTTTCCACAATAGATGCCATCTAATTTTCTCTTTAATGCCTTTACTCTTAATCTTATCTTATATAGTACAAACAAGATAATAGAAAAGAAAAATATCAAATTATGCAATTTTTACCATTAATGATTGTATACTACCAAACTGATCACAAATAGCATCTTATAGATGAAAACTAAGCGATTAAATGAACAAATTTACCTCTAAAGCCCCATCACTCCAATGCTCATCAGCAGCATTTTTCAATCTGGACTGAGCTTTATCCTTCAACAACTGAAGAGCAAATACTATAAATTAAAAAATAACTTTAACACATGTCTCTACTCTCATCTTCAACCAGCAAATTTAAAGATCTAGATGATACGGACAGTAGCAATACGACTAAGCCAGCTAGCTTTTTCCTTCACATCACGGTCAATTTTTTCAGTATCCTCTCTAGCACGAGCTGTGCATCAAATTAAAAGTAAATGTTAGTGGACCTCATAATGGGTCATTGTGAATATATTATATACAAAGTTGCATCTCTTGAACCTTCCACTTAAGAAAAGGAAATCATTGGAAGAGAAATTCATCACATATCCAGTGAAAGAAGAATTACAATAAGTAATCACCATTCACTATGATCGAATTATATACTTGAGCTACAGATGTTTGTTTGATAAACTGCCTATATCGTTTAACTTCTCTGTCCCTTCCTTTTTGTTGGAAAGAGGGGAAGGACAGGGAGGATATTGCTGTCCTTGTATATGAAATGCAATGACTTATAGTGCAGATATTTGGAAAATCATCATCATTAACTAAGAAAAATTGTTTCATTGCATGGAAAAAGTGAAATAAAAAATTAAAGTACAATAATACATTGTTTAGGTAGAGAGCTAACCATCCAGTTTGAGAAATTCGGTTCCAAGAAAAGCAACATCTTGGCGTGCACGAGCATCAAGCCTCATTATGCCTCTGACGAAACAAGTATTTAACAATTACTTTTTGCATCAAGACAAATTAATTTTTACTGTTATTTCTTGAATGAGAAATAGTTAATGATGCAAATTATACAACTACAGGAACCGACAATTACATCAGAGCCCATGGTTAAGTCTGCTAGATATTCCATTCCATGCTACAATTCCTCATGTCTTGATTACTAAAATTTCTAAACCAGATAAAAAAGTTATTTTTTTAAGTAATTGAATGTATAGTGATGATTCATAAAAAGCGGAATCATGAGAAGTAGTGGAAGTAAATTTCCAATAAAAATCATATTTTTTGTATATGGCCAAAAATAGGTTAGTGGCAGTACCGTGAGAGAAACTTTGCGTCGTTACAAACAAATCTACATGCATCAGCCAAGCCATGAACAACAAGAGTGTGATCATTTTTATCGTCTTTGGTATGTGGCCTGTACACATGAAATGATCTCTAATATGTAAATTGGAATCTCAGATATTTCATTGTGAGGGTATGAAAGATATCTTCTAGTTTGACATAAAATAAAATTGGCAACTGAAAGACAATAATAAAGGGGTACAGGTTCAGAATTAGGAAGCAGAAAAAATTTCAACAGATGTACCATCTTTATCTAATTTTCTTACCTAGTTAAATCAGTAATGTCATCATATGTTCTAATACATTCTTTCTCTTCAGTATTATTTGCTCCTGTTGATTTACATGAGATAGAAGATTTCTTGGAGATAAAACCAACTGGTTTTCCATTAATGAACCAAAACCAGTCACTGAATATGGTTGATCTCTGTGTGTGGAGACATCTATGGTTCAGATGTCCATGTTCCAGCCTATACCTTGAAAACTGTATTCTACTGATCCTTGTTGACGAGGAAAAATAATGTTTTTCATGTGATTTACAGAGAGCTGTTCTTTTAGTCAAAATAGGACTGCTTGAAACTTTGTTTGCAGCAAGTGCCATTGGAAAGATCAAGGGAAGAATGAGATAGGCCCGGCGTTCATTTCACTTGAAATATTTCAATTCTGTAACAAACATTGACAGAAAAAAGTCAGAATTAACATAGAACTAGAGCATTTTACAATGAGTACTTATCTTACCAAAATTTTCACTCTGCCACAGGAATATCAAAAGAAAAAGGAAAATAGGTATGCTTTGTCTTCTAAAAAATGCAATTGAGGATTGATTAAAAAAAAGAAAAAATAATCAGAAGTCCATCAGCGTTAATCATGTCTGGATCATCATCATCATCAAATCAAGGCTGGTATAAATGAAAGAGTTTCATTTCATACATACTTAAGAGTATGTTGGACAGGTTAAAGTATTGGTGAAGTCAATACCACCTTCTAGTGGATTATTTATAGAAATAACAGCTCAATAAAGAGTAATCAAAACTAAGCATGCCTTCTATGGTTATTCTAATTAATTCTGCCTATCCACATGTGGTAAGAGTTATTTCAAACACGACAATATCAGAATTTATGCAACAGTCTGCACCCTATACTCCAATAAAAACATCTATTCGATAAAGTGCCACGGTCAAGTCTCAATTCCCATTAATCAATCGTCTTATTTCAAAGCAACATATTGATGGAGAGTTTTGGTTCTGATCACATATACTTGCAAATTTAAAGTACGAAAGAAAATTCAAATGTTTGAAATACACGGATCTAAACAATTGAATGAGCGCAATTTCTATTTTTTATATAATCATAAAACTCTTGAAGTCAGTTGATAACCAAAACCCTGCAGCAGATGAAAATGTTGTTCGTCCCTTTTTCAATATCCAGTAGTAAATATTGATACTCGAACAATATCACCACTATTTTGATTACAAAGACTTCAGGTTTAAAGTTCAAAACTACAGATGCAGATTATATCACTAATTTTCATAAATACAAATCCCACACTCTTCAATGAAATCAGCCCAAAATTGGCATGCCCAGCAACAATTTTCATCAACGCAAGAGAAACCTCAACACGTCAACATCGAAAAATCAGACAGATCACCAAAAAATAGGGAAATTTCCGACACCATCGTAGTCGCCCCCCTATGACGCCCTTGTTTTTCAAAACACAAAAAAGCACTTACTGTTGAACACATCCCCAAGAAGCAGGGTAAATGACGATACCCAATTGATAAAAATGGTAGAATGCGTGGAAAGGTAGTAACTTACTTGTGGGAGAAAGACAAAGGAGGAACAGGAAGGAAGAATTATAGTGGGTGAAGGTACAGCATGATGTTATATGTATGATATCAGAGTGAGTGATGGAGAGTGGGGAGTGAAGGAAAAGAGAAAAACCATAGAAAAAATGGAGGAGGAATGAGAACCACAAAGTGAGGGTGTGGTCCTTTAAACGCCAACAACGAAGTAACAGACAATAACTGAGAATGGTGTTATAGAGACCATAAGGGATGGAGCAAAGAGTGTTTGAGAGAGAAAGAGAAGAGTGAAATGAAGCTCCACGTCATTTCGCTTCAGACATGCTTCATAATTGCCCTGTTTCTTGGGACAACGACGCAACAACCCTATCCATCACATATCCACGGTCAAAAAGATGGTTTTACATAAGTATAATCTACTGCATTAACTATGTTTTTAAGTTAATTAATTTTCGGTAAAAATTAATTTTTTTTTTAATTTTAACCTAATTTAAATATATAAATTTAATTTTTTTAATTAAATTCTGTTATGTTTTATATAATATTTAAATTAATATTAAAAATAAAAATATGTCAATCAAAGTAAATAATTTGATTAATATAATAAAATGTGCTTGAAATTTATGAAATATACTTGAACATTAGATAAATTTAACTAAAATAACTAAATTCATATATTTCTAAATATGAATAATAAAATTGATCAAAAATTTAAAAAATAACTAATTTTAAATTTTATTAAAAAACATATTTGATCCTGGTATATACTATTATATTAATATATCTATACTATTCCATATGAATTCAACTTTTTAGGTCCATATTTATTTTTTTAACTTAATAACCGTTTTTTGCTTAATTATTTTTTAAAATTAAATAAATAAGAATTAGTTATGTTTTTACTGAGTAAATATATAAAGAACTCTAAATTTTATTTATTAATCAATTTAATAAAATTAAATTATATTTAAAATTTATTTGTTACATTATTAAAGTTATTTAAAATCTATTTTAAGAAAGCTAATTATTTGTGAAGTCTATCAAACTACTTAAATTTATAATATATAAATGAATTTAAAATTTATAATTAATTATCTATTGAATCATCACATTGTTTAAAATTTATTAAATAAAGTTTGAATAAAAAGAGTAAATATTGAAATTCAATCAAATTTGAATGGGTCCTTATTTTTTATTTAGTCAGGTTTACATTGGTTGAATTTTTAACCCTGTAATAGTGTCTTTGGATATTAGTAAAAAATGAGTGAGGAAAGTCAAAACATTTTGGACCACTGTTTTTTTTTTTGTTCCCAACGTCCTTATCCAATAGCACAATAAGTAATTGTACTGCTTTACTAATTGCATAAAAAACAAGTTATTCTGTACCTACCACTAAAAAATTCTTTATCTTCAAATTTATAGATAACAATAATAAATTATTTTTTTATGATGTAATAAATTTATTTATTTTATTAATTTTATAATATAAAAAAATTATCTCAAAAAAGTTCTTTATGTCCTAATTTGTCATAATAATAACAACTAACTATTTTTTATGCAATATATTTTTCTATTCATATTTTTTTATGATACAAAAATCTTAGGTTTTAAAATTGAAGTCTAATTATAGTATAGATTATAGAATACATTAACTTGTTCTTCTATTTTTTTTTACAAGATCTTATGAAAAAATACTTTTATGTTTTGTTTCTTTATTTTTGATAGATGAAGTGTTAAGTTCAATATATTCTAATAAGTTTTTCGTCAATAAAGATTGATATAAACAAACATAACTATAAGTTATGTTTCACTAATTGAAAGAATAACAATTGATTGTCTTTTAAGTGTCTACACAACAATGTAAAGTTTAATATGAAAACATAACCAAATATATTTTTAGAATGTTTTTCATATCCTCCTACATAATTATAATCTTTACTAGAAGGTAAATATTTTTTATTTCCTTTCTTATAATTCCAAACTTTAAATACCTTAACATTTTTTTTTAACTTATAATAATTGAGTTGGGTTTGACTTATACCGAACAATAAACTCTCATAAAACATTACATTGAAGCTTGTAGTTGTAAAAATGCATCAAACTTCTAATAATTTGCTGTAAATAAGTGTCATTAATAACTGCACATCGATATCTTTGTTAATTTCAAAACTTAAAACAATTTACATATTTAATCTCCAAATATTTTAAACTTTTCCAAGATATCAATAACATTCTTTTACACATGTTCTGATTAACTTTAAAACTAAGGAAGAATCTCATTTTCCCAAGTTAGAAATGTTAAAAACTTGCATCCTAAATTTATAGGTTAAATATGTTTTTGGTCCCTTGATTTTTTAGTATTTCTTCAAGAATTTTAACCAATTTAGTAATTTATCTATCGAAATGTGTGAATTTAATCATTTTAACCAAATTTTGTTAAATTTATTTAATGTTTCAAACGTGTTTGATAATAATATTTGATTTAATATTAAAATAAAAATATGTCAAACAGTATAAACAATTCAAATACAGTCCTGAAATACGTTTGAAACATTAAATAAATTTAACAAAATTTGATTAAGATAACTAAATCTATATATCTCTAAATATGAAGAATTAAATTGGTTCAAAAATTTGAAAGATGACTAATTTCAAATTTTACTGAGAATTAAAGAAAAAAAAACATATTTAACCCTGAATGTCTTACTATTAACCATCATGTCTTTATCATCACTGATATAAGTCAAATCATCAATATCATTTCTTCATTCCTAACATCAATACTCCCAACTTTTCTCTTCCTCAAACACTACATTCTTACTAGTTACAATCCTCTTTTTCATTTTCAATTTTTCATTGGAGATATTCTTAGAAGATTAAAATATATGTTAATGAATAATTAAAGTACTATAGTAAAGTATTGGTGACCTAATTAGGTGGCAAGCAAAATATTATTTTATTATTTTTAACTAGAAAAGCAACTTCATATTGCTACAAACTGTCACCAATCGTTTTCTCTTTTGTCAACCACTTCCTCTGAAAACGCCGTCCCCCTATTAATAAAAAAAATACCAACCAAGCAACAAAAATGGCAAATCTAGTTCCAGAAACAAGAAGGCCCTTTTTTTTATATGTACAATAAAAGCTTCGACTCTCAAATTTACTTCCAATAAAGTTTTAAAACAAAAGGTATGATTTATATAAATCAAATTTATGAATTTGAGATAAACATAAAAGATGGTATCAACATCTATTAGATCTATTAAAAAGAGTTACATATCGTATTATTATGTGTCAAATCTAGAATTAAAAAAGATATACAAGTGAAAAACAATTCTTTTACAAAATTGATTTTTTACGATTGAATTTATTCTCGATCTTTATTTTAAAAATAATTAGTATATTATATTTTATGAGTTAAACAAAAGAAATGAAAAATCTAAGTCAATTATGATATACTCATGCTAAAATTCTCATGATAAATTGTTCATTGTAATTACAAAAATAGAATAAATTAAAAAAAAAAACGGAACTCATGTGTTTATGAACCTAAAATTTATTCATATAAAAAGAAGAAGCTAACATCATTGCCTTAAATATTGTAAGGCATGAGATGGTCAGAGAGCGTGCCACGTCAGTCTCTACTATCTTATCCAAAGATGTTTCCAGAGTTCACAGCGCTTTGTTTTATTTTATTTTTTTCCAACAATGTCCCTTCTTAGAGTTTAGTGCTCAACCACTTTTTTAACAAAAGAAACTACAATTAAATTACCAAATAAATAAAATCAGAGACAAACTCTAACGTAACTAAAAAAGTTGAAATATTGTTTAAATAAAATATATAACTATGTAAATGTTACATCAGTAAATGACAAACTTCAAATAGAGACTTAGGTTTTTTTTTAAGGGTAAATTCGAAAAAGAGGAAATATATGTATTTGAGTGAATTTGGATGAATTTGATCGAATGAATTTTAATTATTTTTTAAAATAATTTAAAGGTAAAATGAGTGAATTTAAAGATGAAGTTTATAAAATTTTGTAAGTGATATAATAAATAAATAAAATATTTTAATAAATTAAAATATATGATTACTATTTTACCCTCATAGTTAAAATTAACATATTATTATTATTATTATTATTATTAAATATTATTATTATTTAACATTATTATTATATTATATTATTATTACTATTATTTAATCATAATATTTTTATTATTATTATTATTATTATATATATATATATATATATATATATATATATAAATAAGGGGAGAGAAACATATAGTTATATATTTAAGAGGTAACATAATTTATATTTGACTTGCATTAATTATCTAATGGATTATAAGGAACTAGTTTACTTAACTAATAAATTGTTTGGAAGCAAATATAAATTAGAATATTATGATACCTGAATTTAGGATTAGAAATATTGTGGTAAAAATTTAATTTAATCCTAAAAATCTTTTCATTTTAGTGAGATATGCATCAGCAAATTCTTTTATTTACTCACTAAAAAATATTTGAAAACAAACATTTAGTAATCCTGCGAATCCGCTCATCACAATCCGTATGTGCAATTAATCTACCCAAACTAATTTTATATTTCTCTTACACGTAATCCTTCTGAGTTTTATCCCGTGAGATGTTGAATGTCGTGGACGTGATTTCTCAATACTTAGTCTCGTCTATGGCAATCCTTCTGTTAATTGTGGGCTAAAATACATTTTTCTGATAGGTTATATGAAACTCTCTAACATTGTCGATAAAAAAAAAAAATTAAAGGAGTAGAGAAAGGTAAATTGGTCACAAATATGTTCAACAACAGCATGATCTTAGACGAATGATATTGGTTTTAAGTGAGTGACACGGTGTGATTAATAAAAAAAAAAAAAAAATTAAAAAAAAAAAAAATAATAAAATAA
>Ga0214545_1001030_pt1 | contig 49921 bp, 21 predicted proteins | sample CNSS4metaG_FD_160064 | JGI IMG/M metagenome (GOLD analysis project Ga0214545, IMG submission 160064) | Root nodule microbial communities from cowpea collected in UCLA plant growth center, Los Angeles, California, USA - CNSS4 | ecosystem: Host-associated > Plants > Roots > Nodule | place: USA... | reverse complement strand
TATATATATATCCTTTATAAGTTAAGGAAAGATATTGCACTATTTGTTAAACATGAGCAATGTTTGCGAAAGGGGACAGTTAATTTGAACTATAGAATTAAATTTATGCCCTGTAAATCAAGAATCAAGCGACAACCTAGCTGTTCTTTCCTGAATGAAGCACGATGCCATGCTTAACATGTTGATGACCTAATGGGTGGTATAAGTGGTAGTTGCATAAAATATGGTTATAAACAACCAAAGGCTACCTTCAACCTCTGACAAAACTGTAAGCCTCCAGAAGATAATACATAAGCTAGGAGATAATGGTTACAACGAGAGAAGAAAAGAAAACAAAAAACCATGTGGCTGTTGCTTCTGATGGTGCTGTAGAAGTGTCAGGGAATGGAGTGGTCATTCCAGGAGTTAGTCCACCGCTATTGCCCCCACCGTAGAGTGGTGTTGTTGTAGATGTTGGCACATTAGGGTTGTTGTTCATAGGAGGTGTTGTAATTGGTGTATTTGCTCCTCCCGCAGCACTGAAGATCAAATAATCAATTTCTTTTATTAAAAGTTACTAACATATTCAGCGACCAATGAAAAAAGCATTTTCATGGCTTAACACAAAATTCAGTTCCCTAAACCTAGTTTGGTGCTACCATTTCAACTTACTATGTGAAGGAAATTTGTGATGCATCTACAAAGAAAATAAAGGTTCATCATGACACGTGAGAGGACAAAATATCCGTTTTCTTACCAACACAAAAGGGGTCAAACACATTCCAAGCAATGATTAGATCACAACCAGCATCTTCATGTGATCCCCCATTGTTGTGTACAACACCCATGATTCCCTTATTGCTCTGTCTAGGTGAGTATCTTTTTTAGGACACCAATTAATTAAACTTGCTAATCAAATCAAATCACCCGTTATTACTTTCTACCTAACTGTAATTATCCATCTAAAAAATTCCTTTCATGTAATGTAAGTCACCTTGCTACCAAACTATATCTTCAATAAGATACTAAAGGAGTTCATGTCAAATCCTACTAGGTACTCTATCTTCTTTTCGGCTTTGATGGGCTTAATTTTACGTGATTAAAAAGTATATGAAAATTAATCTCAGACACAATAAAGTTGATGTTTCTACAATGGACATTTTTTACGAAACAAAGATTGATTTTTTATTTTTTTATTTTTTATTTCAATTGGATCTCTGTGACTATAAAGACAAAAACCTGAGCAACTAGAATCAAATAAATGAAAAGTGTGGATGAGTTTGTTTCACCCATTGATGCAAAGTGCTCATCTAACAATGTCGATAAAATCATGTAGATGAGTCAATTTCAGGATCGAGAAAGAACATCCGAACAAGGTACTGGTATGGTATACCATTTTCCTTACATTATTTATTAATGACGGAAAACAATATCTGACATTAACATAATCAATTACTGCAACACCAAAATGTTGCATCTGATAAACTCGCTTTACCAGGCTATAAAGCAAATACCACATTATTTCTTGTTAAAAGCAAATACCACATGTACCAAGATCAACAACGTACGATCATGGTGAACCTGACCCGTTGGATGAAGTGGGCCACGCAGAAGACTCATCCAACGGTTCATTCACAAAATGGAGAAAAAGTAACCAACACACCCTGGGAGCACACAGTTTGTCAGTAAAATAGGAAGACCACCCAACGATTTTTTGCCGCCCAAGATTTTGAAAATTTCAAGAACCAAAAACCCTACACAGAACATAAAGTGTCGTTGTCGTTTGGTTCCAATTTTAAAATTAATTATACCCACGCTCATTTTCAAACTTTTGTATAATTTATTTATATAATATATATTGATATACTTTTTCTTTTTGGCCCAAAAAGGGAAATACCATATACCCACATTTTCTACACTCATTTGGGTGTTAATAATCAAATCTCAATTTAAATGTTTTTTAAAATAGGATAGTTATAATAAAATAAAATTTACCTTTTTGGTCCCATGCTTTAAAATAATCTCTTTGGTCCTTATTCAAAGTATTTTTAATTTCATTTAAATAATAAATAACATGATAGAGAACAAAATGTTACAATGATATGCATGACGATTAAAATAAATAATTTTTAAATAAATGAACCCAAATGTAAAATTTACAAAATAAAATTATACCTACTAAAATATGTCTAAAACAATTTAGTTTGAAATTTAATATTAAAATATGTGACACCTTGAATAGAATTGATTGGAAGATGAAAACTTCGAAAAGGAAATTTTTACTCTTAAATATGATTTTATCTTTTATTTCTAAAAGAATTCAACAATCATGCTACTTTTCTTAACAGGAAACTGCTAGTTAAAAAAAATGGCTAAATGCAGCACAGATGAAGCAAATTTTGAACAGAAAAGAGCAAAATTAGGTTACCATGCCATTCATTCACAGTGACAGGAGTCACAGACTCAGTGCATCTTCCTCAAATAACACTCTCCTATTCAATCCACTCAAACAAACAAATTCTCTCTCTCTCTCTCTCAAAACAGCCATTTTATCATGTGCTCTCTATCGTACCAGACACGCCATGTCAAGCAGACAGAGAAAAAGGTAGCAAAGAGAATGAATGAAAGAAAGGTGAAAATAAACGGAAGAAAATACTGACAACAAGAATGAGAATCCACTTACTTCAACGTCAAGAAACACAAACGCCTTCACTTTCACCAATTGCCATAATAAAGTAAACTCTTTGTACCATATAATAATATCATCAGTAGATGTGACACGTTTCTTTATTAACATATCTTTAATAATAATAATGTAATATTAGTAACACAGTGAATTTAAACCATACCTTGCAGTAGAAGGATACACACAAGATCCATAACCTGCAAACACCAAAACAAATCCGAGAAACAAATGAGACGTCCTTGCGAAACTCAAGAGTAATCGATGTGGGACTCTAACCCAAAATAGAATGAGTAATGGAAAAGAATGGAAATGAGGAAAGAAAAGGAGAGATACTGGGATCACTGGTGGCGATGGTGGCAGTGCCAGCAAAATCACAGGAGCCAGGAGCTCTGGCTCTGCGCTGATAGTAGCTGTTGAAGGCATAAGAAGAGTGGGCCTGAATGGTGTTAGGGAGAAAACAGAGTCCCTCAGCCTGAAGAGGAAGACAATCAGCACCAGCCCCACATGCATAGTCCAACGCTGTTTGCAGTGCATCATTGCTAGCATCACTCCTGGCCACACACCAACTCGCTGCACCTTCACCAACCACATTCTGGACTCCCACCAATAATAGCAGATAAACAAACTTTGCTGCTGCCATTGGAGAAAGTTATAGCCCGGTGTTTTGCTTTGCTTAGTTGGTAAAGGTTCAGAGAGAGAAAGAAGAGGGAAGTCTTTGGAGAAAAAAAGCAGAGATTATATTATGGTGAGTGAGAGAATGCGGACATGGGAATAGAAGCCCCTTTTGATAATGTCTGGCCCTTTATCAAAATCAAAACTCACTTCAAAGATATTATGACTACTAAATTTTGTTAAAATTTTTTTATAATATAATATGTTATCTTTTAAGTAATTTTGGAACATAGAGAAATGAATGAGTAAATAGAAAAATGGATAACCACTTAAGAAATGTAATCTAATGTTATAAAAGAAAATTGTTAAAATTTAGTTGTTAAAAAATCATTTTTCTGCTATAAAACCACTGTCATGTAGTTTTCTTTTTCTCTCTATTATGAGTATAAACAAATGTCATTTTAGATAATAAAAATATTCTTACCAAGGAAATTTGCAAATATATCTACTCGGTCCAATAGATAGATACTAAGTAATACTACCCAATTAATCTTATTTGTAAGATACATATTGACATAAATATTTACATATTAATGATAATCATGATAAATTTTGATAGTTTGATTACATTTTAATATTGTCTAATATCAAAATTTACAAGATGTTTGGTATATCACATAAGGTGTCACATTATTATTATTATTATTATTATTATTATTATTATTATTATTATTATTATTATTATTATTTCAACATGTAATGGATAACGAATATTTTAATGTTCGTTTATAAACATGTCGAGTATGGTATTTACTATCTGTACGCATGAGCAAAATATTTGCAACTACCCAAAAACGACCCAAATGAAAAGAAAATGAATGCACAATCCATTTTATTCAAAATTGGGTTATGATCGATAAAAAATACGAATAAAAACGGTTTTGAATGGTCAAGTTATGATTGATAAAAATATAGATAACCTTCAGCACATAAATTAAGTGTAATGGATAACGAATATTTTAATATCCTTTTATAAACATGTCGAGTGCGGTATTTACTATCTGTACTCATGAGCAAAATATTTGCAACTGCCCAAAACCGACCCAAATGAAAAGAAAAATGAATGCATAATCCATTTTATTCAAATTCGGGTCATGGTTGATAAAAGATATGGATAAAAACGATTTTGAATGGTTAAGTTATGATTGATAAAAATATAGATAACCTTTCGCACATAGATTAAGTTTTTTATGTCCCAAATCTAGAAACTTCCCCTCACCCAAATCTCCATCCATTTTCTCTGTAACATCCCTTATGAGATGTCACGTGTAAATTTTTTTTCCAAAACTTCTAAATTCATCCATTGATACCATCCTATTAAATAGGAATTTTTCACAATTGTTTTTTCCTCAAAATAACACTTGTCAAAAGATTCATCTGAAATAACTTTATTCCTAAAAATAAATAATAGTTCAACCAACCAACTGAATTAAATCATCAAACAAGACTTGATACAAATCCTTTAAGTCTAAATCTCGCAACAGCCAACTATTACATTTTTATTCAAAGGACATTTTCAATCGTCAAAACAAAACTCCCCAAGGCTTCCCCACAAGCTCCTCACAGTTAAGTTTCTCCAATTGTATCTGCAACAATATCAACTCCTGTATAAAACAAGTTACACGATCATCACAAGTGGAAACCACAACATACAAGGGTAAGCTAACCATGTAACACATCACATATCAATGTAAATCAACATAACACTAACCAAGCATTCCACAATATTATAACTCATCCAAGCTATCAACTATCACATGTTCTCAAAGTCACAACATGTAATCATTAACATATTACCACCAAGCAATATTAAACGAAATGACATTAACCACCCAACCAATTCTCATCCGCAATTTACCAAAGATGTCACTTCCCATTACTCTCACAGTGAACCCCTACGAAGTATGTAACATCCGCTAAAATTAAATATTGACTATTGTGATGTGGAAAAGTATTAGCTCAAATGGTTGATAGTACTTGATTGTGTGAGAGGACTTGTGTTCAAGTCCTATGTATGCCATTTATATGTTATTTAACTTATTATTATTTGAATAGTGTGTTGGATCATGATGAGTGATAATATAATCTTATAATTATAGGAATTATCATGAAACATGAATTGGTTGAATGGTTGTGCATTGATTTGACATTGCCATAATTATGGGTTTGAACCTTGGTAGATCCAAATTAAACCTTCTTTTTGCCAAAATTTTCTTTGGCATGAATGTGAAAGGGCAGAAAGCCTTGTTAATATAGGGAGAGAGAATTCATAGTGAAATTGAAATTATGTTGTTGATTGAAGCATAGAGACTGAATTGGATAGAGAGCTAAAGCCAGCCATTGGGAGCAAGGAAGGAGTCAATAATATTCAAGTTTTAGAAAGGAAACCAGGTTAGGGGAGCTGAACCACGTTAATTTTATGTCTTTGATTAATTGTTTGATGTATAGCTGAATGTGCATGAATATTCCCTATCTTGCTTGAGTTTCAAGTTTCTAGAATTTTTCCAAAAACCGCCTGGCGAGCAATGAACTGTCGCCAGGCGACACATGCATTTTTGAGTAATTCTGGGTTCTTGGAGAGGAACCGCCTGGCGACACGATCCTTACTGCCAGGCGACGCATCCCTTGATCACCCAGTTTTTGGGTTTGTGAATGAATGGCCTGGCGATGATGAACATCTACCAAGCAACGTCAGCAGATATGTCTCGATTTTAGGGTTTTCTGGGTTCTGGGCTATTTTTGATCAGTGGAAATGGTGTTGTAATCATAAATTGATAAAATGCAGATGATTAATTGTGAAATTACATTATGGCGCGAGAGAATTAAGTGAAAATAGTTATATATGAATATTAGGGTTGATAGATTGGGGGTTTTGATGATTTAAGTACAATTATTGTGAATATGCACTAGAATCTTTGCTGGGTATAGTTAGAGTTGAATATTGTACCAGTGTTGTCGTGTTCGCGTGCAAAATGGAGGAGACTGGACAGAGAAATGCAAAAAGGGGGTACTAGGAGACTTTAGCAGGTATAACATAACCTAGTATTTTTCCCAGGTTTTATGCACCACCTGGCGAAATATATTGTACCACCAGGCGACAATGCAGCAACCAAAGGCATTATGGAGATTTTATTTCATGCATCTCACACATTACTCATGCACCTTCATATTTTTGTTTTTTCACTTTTATCCTTATTTTTATTTTCACCTTTTTATTTTATTTTATTTTCCTTTCTAAAAAAAACACAAACAAAAATATTTGAAAATTATAAAAATTAGAAAAATAAAAAAAATCTAAAAAATGAAAAAGGTTTAAATATACATTCGGTCCTTATTTTTGTTTATTTTATTCAATTTGGTCCCTATTTTCGTTTTATGTTCAATTAGGTCCTCATTTTCGTCAAATTATGGTCAATTTGGCCATTTTCACTAATGGTGTTTAAATAGTTAACATTTTTGAACAGTACATGTCACGTGTCAGCTCTTGGTTTTTTTTATTTTTTTTATTTTTTTAAAAAAAAATTTAAAATTTTTTTAAATTTTTTTAATTTCAAAAAAATGGTCCACATGTCAAGTCACAGTTGTGCCACATGTCAATGCTAGTGCCATGTGTCAGTTTGTGGTAATATTACTTTTTTTGTTTAATTTAGTCCCTATATTCGTTATTTTTGTTCAATTTAATCCCAATTTTTGTTAAAATAAATCAATTTTGTCCCTTTCAAATTGACACTAAATTTAATATCTTTTATATAAATTATATTAATATCTTTTCTAAAATTGACCTTTGAATTTATTATATTTTAAATTCAATTATAAATTATTAAATTTTATTATAAATTGAATAAATTCTTATATTTAATTGCTAAATAGAATATGATTATTTAAAATATTATAAGAATATAATTATTAATTTTTTTTCTAATATTTATATTCTAAAATATTTTTAAAATTGATGTATAAAAATATTTTAAATATTTTAAATATTCAAAATACTTTAGAAAAATAAACTAATATTTGAAAAATTAACATTTACATATAAAATATTTTAGATTTTAATATCTAAAATTCAATAAAAATATTAATATATATTCAATTTTTTATTTAATATTTTTATTATCTATTCTTCTTCATTTTATTTTATTTAATATTTAAATTTATTTTAAAATAATAAAACTTTAAATTAAATAGAATTAAAAAAAAAAAAAAAAAAAATATATATATATATATATATATATATATATATAAATATATATACACGAAAGTCGACTTCCAGTATATATATAGAAACGGATTTTGACTTCCGTTTATATATATATATATATACGGAAGTCCGACTTCCGGTTTCTATGTATGTATTTTTTTTTTCACTTTTTTTAAATTTAAAGTTTTATTATTTTATTTCATTTTTTTTTTAATTTATTTTAAATTTTTTATTTAATATTTTTATTACTTATTTTTTTTTAATTTTTAAAGTAATTTTTTTTAAATTTATATGTTTTATAATTTTTAATATGTTTTTAAAAAATAAAATAAAATAAGTTAGAAAATATACATTTGAGAAAGAATTAAAAATATTTAAAATCACATAATTTTTTTACTTACGGAAGTCCACTTCCGGTAATGATTTTTGTTTTTTGGAAGTCGACTTCCGGTAATGATTTTTGACTTCCGGAAGTCAACTTCCGGTGATATATTTTGATTTCCGGAAGTCAACTTCCAGTGATACATTTTGACTTCCGGAAGTCATATATTTTGACTTTCGGAAGTCGACTTCCGAAATTATTTTTGGGGTGTGATGTCCCTGAGTTTCCTTAAATAGTCAAAGGTATTTTGAGAATTTAAAAAAATTTTGGAAATGCAGAAGAAATGCTTGGAGGTGTAGGAAGAAAGACCCTTAATCGATGTTCCCCCAGTACAAATATAAACGTGCAAATTTGATTTCTAGGGTTTATCAAAGAAGGGTTTTAGTAAGGATTTGAGCCCGGTTCGAACCGGTTTCGTACTAACTCTTACGTGGACTATAAAAAATGGATTCTTTTTACGGTGAAGTTTGAAATTTCAATCATAAAATTAAGAGAGGGCTACGTGTTAGCTTTCTCCTCATTGGTCGAGAATGTGGGACTTAGGATTTTTTTTGTTGATCTGGACCAATCAAATAACAAAACCAAGAATTTAGAATTATTTTAAGAGTATTATATAATAACAGGGTTTTTCCGATGGTTGATTTATTTGGTGTGTTACTCACGCATCCGCCGAATCTTACTGTCTAATTGGGTGAAAATTTTGATCTTTCTGAGTATCAGCTGTTACTATCCGAGGTGGTGTTGTGTGGCATTGTGGGAAGATGAAGGGGGTGTTTTGGGTCGTAGTTGTAACAGTGGTGTTGCTGCATGGGTGCCCCTCTCACACTGTTCCAAGAAACCGGTTGGGGTGGCTAGAAAGGAGGACATTCCCTACATAAGGTGTCAAGTGTGTGAGAAGCTCGCTAAGGAGTTGCATCAGCAGGTTCATCACAAGCAAGCTCAGATCGCTCCCAAAAAGGTTCTTGTTGTTTAGCTTCCTTGTATTTGTTTCAGAACTGATTTGTAGGCTTTTGGTGATAGATATTCAATTATTGTGTGTATTTCTGTGTTAGATCTCGGAGTACCAGATCATTGAGATAGCGGAGAATGTTTGTAATCTGAAAAAGGCAGAAGCGGATTGGATATTGCGCATAGATATTGTGGAGGAAGGAGATAGGCTGGTGGTAAGAGAACTCTTCTTATGGCTAGTGTAAATTTCTATTTTTTATTTTGAGTTTCACATTGCTATGCCATTTTCCCACATTTGTTGCACCTTGTACTTTCTTTGGATTGTGAAAGAAATAAGTATTAATATTAAATTAAAAAAAAAAAGAGTAAGTGTTGGTCATATGGACTCTGTCGTAATACTTAGATGGTGTTTTTCCAACTTCTTTTTTCATTATCAGCTTGAGGAACAAGACTCTGAAGGACAATGCAATTCTGAATGCAAGACAATTGAGCGAGCCTGTCAGGAGGTATGTGTATATTTCAAATTCAATTCACACCTTCTTTCAGTGCTTTTGTTTGTCACCAGTAAATTTCATCTTTTGGTCTGGTTCTGAAACTGGCTTATGTGAGAGAGTTGAATAAAGGAACAAGTTTCACTCAATATCTATGATGTTGTTGAAACTGTTCATCATCTGAAATGTACTTCCTGCGCTGGTTTTTGTATATGTTGTATTTTTAAAAAGTCCACATTTGAAGGTGGTATCCTGCAAATGTTTATGTTGAGATGTTTGTGATTACTAGATTGAGAATGTGGAATTTGCAGGTTATGGGATATTCGGATACTGATGTTGCTGAATATTTATATAGTTCCAAGCCCGATATTGATTCATTGAGCAATTATCTCTGCAAAGACCTTACTAAAGCATGCAGTACCAAGCCACCCCCAGTCCCTAAGGTAACTATAGTTTAAAATTGATACTTCTGGTGATACGGTTATGATTGGCGTATAGTTTTGTTGTGAACTAATTATTGATGCATGGAAATTGGTTGCTAAAGATAATCTTCTTTTGGGTAGTATTGAGTTTGTGATTTCTGCTGCTATATAGAATAATAAGTTTTCTAATGATCATTGTTAGGATGATTCTCATGGTTTGTCTCGTATAACCCTTGCGCTTTAGGCATTCAACTTGAATGCTTGGGATTTATTGTTAATGATGGAAAAAGAAAACAAAAAAAGAGTAACGAGAAAATTGAGTATGTGTGATGGACAACCATAGTATTGCAGTTTATGTTTAAGTATAGGAGCAGTTGTCTTCTTGAAGACACAGTTGCCTTTCCATTATTTGGACTATGTAGTTTTTAAGAAACTAGAAAGTTGATCTGCAATGATGCTATCTAAAGTTGTATGCACTTAGCATTACTGTTTGATGGTGTACATGATTTCTTAATGGAAAATCTTGCTATTTTCGTCATGAAGATATCTATTTGTGTTGTAGAACAGGGCACCTGGTGAACCATTTGCTGCAAAGTCTTCCAAGGAAGCTGAAATGGAAAAACTGCTGAAATCTATGGAGGTATTTTTTTTACCTTCTTTCCTTGTATTTTATGTTTATATTTATATTTTAGAATAAATCAGATGTGCTATGACAGTATAAGGGTACGTTACATTGGCTACCTGTCTTAAATGATCATGTATGTTAAGATTTTCTGATTTCCATAATAACTACCATTCTGAAAAATTATATTGAGGATTCTGATTGGTTAATAATGTAAAACCGAATTCAGATTTTCTATTGAGCTTTTTTTATTTTGGTACTGTCTTCTGCTTGCTGAGCATTAAACTACCTAGATATTGGTACTTTAAAAAACCTTTTTAATATATTTTAAAATATTAAAATTAGTGCCCATCAGTGTAGTTTAAAGACACATCGGAATAACAGTACAAACAAACTCGGTAGAAAATTCAAATTCTGTAAAACCTCTTGCACTAATAATACATGATTAATAAACTATTTTTTGCTGAATGTTACTTGTTGTTTATGATAACGTTGTATTTCTTTCTGGTTCAGGGCATGCCCGAAGCACCAGGCATGAAAATGTACTCAAGGGATGATTTGATGAACATGAAGAATTTTGGTGGTGAAGATGGCGATGATGAAGATGAAGACGAAGATGAAGAGGCGAACTTCCCATCAAAATTGGTACTAACTGTTCCTTTCATTCATATTGATTGAAATTTTGGCAGGGACTAATGGTTTCAGTAAACTGCGTTTTGCAGGGAAAAGTTTTGAAAGAAAAAGAAAGTGGAAAAAGAGACTGGAAACAGGTGATAAAAAAGAGAATTGAGGATACAAGCATGACATTGAAGAAACAAGCAAACAAATATTCTAGTCATATACGACATTGGTGGAGGGGAAAGAAGACAACCACTTCAAAGAAGAGAGTGAAAACAGAACTTTAGTGCTGATATCTATTCCCAACCATCGGAACAAAATTACAACATCACCACGTTTGGTACTGATATGGCCCTGAATTTGGAAGGAAATCAAATGAGAATTTCACGATCACCTCTTGGAATCATTGGTTTCGCAGTCCAGGATTTGTTGTCTGATGTATTTTGGTGAGTCAATTGTTGTCTAATGATGTTGTATGTGAAGGGTGTAAACTCACTAACCTTTTCAGAGGAAAGATTACTCTTTTTTGAGATTTATGTATGGATATATTTAGACAAGTTTTGGAAATTTAGTGCGTGCTCAATATTTAACAAAAATATCAAGGAAACTATTTGAAATTAAAGTTACCAGAAGCTAAGAAGTTTATTTTAACTGAAAGTTTACTGTGGTTTTTGAATTAAATGTATTGACGAACATTGTATGAGACATACAAGTCAATAGACCAAATTTATTCATTATAGTTTTACTTAATTAAAATGATTTTTTAGTTACTTTCATGCGCTAACTAGTACTTCTATTAAAAAATAATCTTCATGCCAATCCTTGTATTTGTTTATCAAACTAGAAACTTCAAAACTTAAAATTAGTACAGTAAAAAAGGATACATCATATAGGAAATAAACAATCCTTGATTTTTCTCGTAATTGTTATACATGGACATTAATTTGCTTAGAAAGGGCTAAGTATCTGATTGAGTCGAATGAATCTTCTAACGAAAATACGACAATAAATCATGAATTCAGCTCTTTGAACAATACTCTTAAATAGCCATTAAAATAAAATCATTTGCAGTCATTTCCGTCAGTTCTTGAACATTTTATAACACTCAAGGAATAATTTGAACAAAATATCAACTTTTGAAAGACTACTAGCATGATTTCTAATATTTGTTGACATTACTATCTTTTTTTGAATTATTTACAAGAGCAATATTCAAAGATGAAATGAATAATTTATTCAAAATCTGATGGTATCTCAATACCCAGCCATGAACACAGCAGTACCCCCACCTCAAGATTTCAAAAGAAAAGTGCACCCTGATAGCATTGTTAGAACGTTAATATTATCAAAATAGCATGAACATGGTAACAGGAAAGAACACAACATTTCTAAACCTTTGAACAAACACGCATAATTATTGTAATTTGCAAGTAATCAAGTATGTTTGCTATGACTTGCCAATCTTCAGCCGAGAGGGGGAACATAATAGAATGGTAAACAATAAATAGATTTCAAATTATATCATTTCATCGAAACATGATGTTCAAATATTAGAAAGAATTCAAATAAATTGGCGAACATGTTACACTCATTAAAAGGTAGCCCTCTAGTTTAAGATAGAAGCAGCAATTGTCAAAATCTTACAAACGGCATGAGCCAACCAATAAACCAAATCAGGTTCAACGCATCTTGTAGTACTGAACCCTTGAAACATTGCATCGCTTTCCATTCAATGAATACTTAACCATTATATCAACATCGCGAGGATTCTTTTTATTTGGTGCAACAGTCATGCTCCCTACAATTGCCTCTCCCTCACAAATGGTCAAGATATCTTCCAGATATAGGACTGTTTGTTTCCAATGTGTAGTTCGTGATTTTGGTCCTGCATAAATGCTCAAAAAGGTGAGTTATCCCAACACTGTCGTACTAGTTTAACAAACTAGACACAACCACAAACAACTAAGACGTCGTGTTATCACAAACTAGAAGCTTGACTTAGCTAAATAGTTAGTTACAATAATCAAGTGGTTAAGTTTTGGTTATCAATTCTGAGTAATACTTTAAATAACATTTTGTATCACAAATCTTTAGAAGTTAATTCATACTTTTAGTCAATTCTATTTTTCTTTTTTCAGATTTGATAGACAAACAATAAAATTGTAAGAAAATTTTCACACAAATTTCGACAACCAAGATAAGTCAATTCTATCCAGTTTAATTCACAGAACAAAAGTTGAAGTTTGATGAAACTCGTAAATGTAAATTCTAAAACATCATTGAACCAACTTTCTATTCATCCTTTCTAATTTTATTAACCCCTTTCTCTTTTTCAAGAAGCTAACACATCTAATTTTATTGTGAAGTAACATTCAGTGTATGAAATGTATTTTTTTCAATTAAGAGAGTACATCACATCAAGAGACTTACATCTCTAAAACATAAAATGGAAGGTTGAAGATCCTACATGACTAAGATAAGTTTTAATATCATCTTAGTAATTAATAAATGAGTTTATGTCTTAACTCATATACACTTGCAAGCACTCATCAATCCCAACAATTACTCGATATGTACATTCCTCATTGTAAGGAGATGTGCAGGAGATCTAACATTGACCAGGAATAAGATTGAGTTGTAATATACAAGTAGGGTGCACTTCTCGCTTTACAAGTCAGTTTCTCATGTTAAGTTAATTTTAAACCCACTTATCAAGACAAACAATACCAAAGACTCAAATTAAGAGAATTGTTATAGTAGAAAGGAATTAACCTGTAGAGAAGCCCATCAATTTATGACACTTTGTGAACGATACATCAAAGTATGCAACAAGAGCATGAATATAGTCATCGCGTTCAGCTACAAGCTTAAAAGGTGCTGTGAATGAAGCATCTCCAGGAGCCATCTTTGAGATATCCATTGTCTAAACAAAGATGAACCAATCAGTTGCATATTTTCCGGACAAAAGAAACTCACTACAAGAAACATCAGACTAAAATGTAACTACCAACTCACCTTGAGTAGTTGGCAATTTGTAGCAATCTGATTTTGGTCAACTGTGTCAACAAGAGGCTCCATTATAGCTTGCTTCTTGATGCAGCTCATGTTAAATCCATAAACATTGTTCCAAACTGGTGTAGAAAATGAAAATGATACATATGTAAATACTACCAATAAATTGAATGTTTTTTTCGTCCTGTAAGGTCAGTTGACTTCAATTTTTTTAATAACATGAAAAAAAACAATGAAGGATAAAAATTATCAACTGACACTCAATTTTATCTTCTTTGTAGTCTGCATCTTCAATGGCAGTGAGATGCAGGGATGCTCTATCAGGTAACACAACTCCATCATCAGCCTGGCCAAAAAATAAAGAGAGAAACTTTCAAGCCATCGATCGACCACACAGTTCACTCATAGCAAGGATAATACACTATTATCAAACAAGAACAATGAAAACACAACTTACAAGCCATTTGTCACGTGCATAGAGCACAGAATTTAACATGTTCTCAAACAACAAGAAGTATCCCATCCATTCTGAAATTATAATATCAACTTTAGCAACAGGAAGCTCAATTTCTTCAATCTTCCCCTTCAGAACAGTCACAACTGTATAAACAAAGCAGCATTATATTAATTAAAGTGAATAGTTTCACAACTAATCAACATATGCTGAAAACGTATTAGATGCAACATATAAATGGCATCACCATTAGAGAAACCATTAGTTTCAACAATCTCCTTTGCCATGTCAGCCATATGGGAGCACTCAACCTGTGTTTCACAGATTAAAAAAAAAAATCAATAAAATACAATCTGGAATGCATCAAGTTTATAAATCTCAAATATTTTCAAGATTAAGAGCACTATAAGGATAACAATAAAGTTAGACACATAACCGCATAGACATGTTCTGCCCCCGCTTTGGCACAAAATAGTGATAAAATCCCAGTCCCAGCTCCAACATCAAGAACTACTTTATTCTTGAATAGAAACTTATTCTGGTAAATAACATTTTGATATGTTTTGGTTCTTACAGTGTCCTTCAACATTTCCTGCAGAGTAAAAACGGGTTACGGCATACCTTTCTATGAAGTATTAATATGATTGAATATTTGAAGTTTTCTTTTTGCTATTCATAACATTATAGAACTAGTTAGCGAAACCTAAAATCAACTACAAATAAAAAATTTAAACTTCATCGATACACCATGTTGCGTCCCAGTTGAGCATACTTACTTCATGAATTCCTGCAACCACAAACACAGACAAAAAAAATAAAAAATGAGTTATTTAATTTGAGAATGAAACAAACAAAATAAAACTGCTATAGTAAAAGCTTGAGATACTAGTGTGTTTAATGAAAGATTTACAGATGAAAAGGCGAAAACTTTTGAGTATTTGGAAATGGGAATATACCAAAATGAGAGTAGGAATCGAAATAGTAGTCGGCACTGGTTTTATCATCGGATTCATCGATGTCACACATGGATTGGTCGAGGTTGGAACTCTCTTCGACAGCCTCCTCAGCATCCTCGAAGCGAAGGTGACTACTCATGTTGGTGTCTTCCTTGCTAGAGGAACACTGATTATTGTTGCTCTTTCGCCGACCCATCAACTTTTCTATCTTTACTCAGATTCAAAATTAGGGTTTAAGGTTTACCAATTACACTTGTCTGTTTTCCTTTTTCTCTTTGTTTTATAGTATTAAGCAATATATTTCATCAATTTTTTTGGAAAAAAAAATAATTGTGAGAAGATTGTTTTACAATGTTATTGGGTCCAGGAACGATAATAAAATACTGATGATAATAATTTTCTGATAAGTACTTGAAAATTTACAAATCTAATTGTATAATGCCGATATATTTTATTTAATAAGTCTAATATAAATTACTGAAAACCGTATGAAGAAAAGTACATACATATTTAATTTTTATTATAATAAAATAATATAAATTTATAAATATATATTGTTATTATTTTTATGACTATTTTTAAAAAATATATTAAAAATAATATAATTTAAAATGTATATATTTTACAAATATGGTATTAAAAAAATTTGATAGTTATTTAAAAACAGTTATTCAATTTTTTTAAAATAAATAAAATTTAGTTAATTATTTTTTTATTCAATAAATAAATTATTAAATACTGTATATGATGATATAGATATAATTGTTTAAACAAATTTAGTTTACATTTTAGGATACTACAATTTTCTTCTTACGAAAATTATTTTCAGATTTTTAAAAGTTAATAATTTCTAGCGCTAATCTTTTCGAATTAGAGAAGGGCTTTTTCTTTCTCTTTTATTTTCTTTCTATAATAATAATAATAATAATAATAATAATAATAATAATAATAATAATAATAATAATAATAATAATCTTTTTCACCCTTCTCGTAATAATATCAATCATATGATAATAAAAATAATATTTTTTCACAGTAATTTTAATAATAATAATAATATTTTTTTTCTCGATAATAATACTGATAATAATCATCAAGCTACAAGGTTGACCAAGTCCTACTTCACGGGTAAAATAAATGTTAAATCTTTCTTTTTGTCTTGAATCGTATAATTTGTTGCATATTCGTATGAAGTATAAGATAAATTGTAACTTTTGTAACACTTCATTTAAATAATTATTTTAATTAAATGATGTGTCATACAGATAATATAAGAGATGAGTTTTTGGGTATAATCACGACTTTTTAGAATATCCAAAAATATTTAGAGGGATCCAAAGCACACCAAGATGTCAAGACCAAGATACCAAGACTAAACAAAATACAAGAACTTCTTGACAGTAGTTATTAGGGTACTAAAGGACAAAAATAGTAAATGGGCCACAGCCCTATCAGAAAGCCCAAAATAGTAGAATCCACCCTAGGTGAGCTACGCAGCAGAACCATCACCTCTTTGTTGGCATCTGCTCATATTAATAAATTGATGAACATACAACAAACAACAGTAAGCTAGAGCCGAAAAATAGTTTATCATGCAATTACATACAATTTCATAGTTCAAGATACATATGTCAATCCATCATGTTATGACTTACAAACAATACACTAAGACTCAGACACGACTCATCTGAATACATATAATTTAGTCGGATTCAGCGGATGCTTGCACTTGTGGTGGATTTCCCTACTCTACCGAGCTGCTCACCCCTGAGTTAAGTGTTACAATGTCTCAACCCCACACACAAGGTTAGCCCTTAATGAATTTCAGGCCTCTTGCTACTCTCACTACAAGAGTCAGTCCACTCTATGTGAGACTAACTGACTCCTTAGAGTGTCAGAATGCAACCTTACATTGAATCCTTACCAAATTATATATTTGGGGCACCACCATGAAATCCCACTAACAGGGGCCATGGAATTACGTCTCGACCAACTGAGGCACCACCATGAAGTCTCACCTAGAGGCTCATGGAATTACGTCCTAACCACATACGATTCATATTCCACTAACCAATTAATATTTGTCATGCATATAAGTCTCATGCCAACCTTTATAACCAACCCTCACTCATATTCCATGTCAAATCCATACCAACTCATCATTCTCAAACCATGGAACCAGCCATACATGTAGCATATCCAAATCATGTTAAACTCATTCATCGCAAATTATAGATTTTCTCATTCATACCAAATTCATGACCACATATATAATCAACCATTCATGTATATTCCATACCAAGATCATGCCGAACCCATCATTCACCACCCATAAACCATCTTTACTCATGCATATTCACTCATCTCATGCTTTAACATAGCAATCCAACTTAACATCACATTATGCAAACGATTTTGGGATTTTAGAAATAAAATTGCGGCTTGTGTAAACTTCAGAAATTTTTTGTATTTATTTTCAAATTAAATATGATTGAATCAAGAACCAAATGAAACAAGAACCAACTTAATTGAACAACTATAAAGAAAGTTGTACACCAAACAAGCAACAAAGGTCAATGTTGTTAACAACCAAACTATAGTGATCTTGCGATAAAAACTGCTCTCACTAAAGAGCTTCGATTCAAGATCAGACCGGTCAAAGTCAAAAACTATGTGTTAAGGATCAGTTGTTAAAATATCAACTCGATCCAACGGTTAATGAAATAATAACTTTCATTTTACGAAAAGTGTGCAGTGTTGTCAACAAACAAACTATCGTGACCTTACGATAAAAACTGCTCACTAGAGAGCTCCGATTAAAGATTCGACTCGTCAAAGTCAATAATTTTGTGTTAAAGATCAGCTGTTAAAATTTGAGCTTGATCCAACGATTAACGCAGTAGGAATCTTCATTTTACTAAAAGTGTGCAATGTAAAAAAAGAGTAGCACCACATTAATCAAACATACTCACACACCATACATTTTTATTCGACCAACAACCTCATTCAAGCATCACAGCCATACAAACAGACCAAAAATCGACAAAATAACTTTAAATACATAAACCCTAGTTTCCCTTACCTGAAAAAAGCTAACATAAATATATTCAAAATGGGTTACCATGGTGAACCCTAATTAGAATCATGATGACAGAGCTGGGAATGAAAAAGGTACGGTGGAGAATCAACTTACATGGATTGAAGAATGGGGTTCAGTTAATGCAAAGAAGGGTAAGACCCAAACCCTAGCATAACTTTTATGGAGAGAAAATGGAAGAGCGAGAACACTGATTTTGGCAAGTAAGTGCAGAATGAGGGACTTTAGCTGCTTTAGAGGTCTTGTCACCCTATGGGTCAGCCTTTAGACCCAACTGATTAGGGTAGCCGTTAAAAATAAAAGCAGAAAATAATTGAGCCTTATAACTTGTTTCTGGCATTGGTTATACATGATAAATATAAATGAACAAATAAGTAAGATTTCATCTTCATTATTCATTTTTTTAATCATATTCATATTAAAAAACAATAATTTTAAGAGCTATGTCCATATTGATTAATTTAAATTTGTCGTATTCTTGTTAATTTCAAAACTATTTCTTAAATTTCACTTTTTGTTTTAACTTATTCTACACAGCAGAAAGAGAAATGGATTTTACTCATGATTATAACATATTAACAGGTTAAGAACAATTTTAATACATATACTTTAAAAAAAATATAAGCAATTTTAAAGAGAAATGAATAAAAAATTGTAATTAATTAAACAATAAAAAACAAAAAACAATTTTAGAAAATTTAGATGCTAAAATCACAATTTAAAATTAACAAAAACTACCAAAGATAATAAAAGCCGTTTGCAAAACAACCATAGTCATTTCCACCGGGCCGCTATTATGTATGGCATCTTTAGGCCCAATCCAAAGGTATGGTTCAAATCACACACAGGGTTTGTGCCATGGACAGTCATATAAAATAAATTAATTTTATTCCAAAAAATAAATCAGTTGATTTCCTTGTCTAATCCATTTTAAAGTAAGTTGATTATCCAAAAATAATTCATTATATATAATTTTAAAAGCTTTTTTGTGAATAATTACTCAATCAAACAAAATTACAATAAGGAAACACCAACAAAGTTTATACACTATATAAATTAATTTGAAGTTATATACCACTTTTATTAAAAAATAATATATAAACCATATTTGTTCGTAATTTTAGTTATATTAAATGTCGTGTTTACTAATTTGATTTTATACTTTACGAACTTAAAATTGAAGATAAAATTGTTTAATATGTAAAAAATAACAATATTTGTTGTTTGTTTCAATTTTACCAATTATAAAAATTTAGTAATTTATTATCTAACATTAAAAAAATAAATGGAAATGGTTTTTTCTATTTTTAACTTTTTAAATCATATTAACATTAACCAAGATAACTAACCAATGTAGTTTTTAAGCATTCATATCGGTAAAGTAATTATATATTTTTAGTCAAATAGTAAGTAGATTCATATGAATTACCATATATAGATGTCAAAAATTAATTATTGCGTGACTATTATCAATTTTAAAATATTTTTATGCTTACCGGTTATTATCATATGTTGAGTCATCTGTTTTATTTAAATTTTAAAAGTATGTAGTGAATAATTAATAAGGTCTTTTTAAAAATAATAGACTGAACTTAAATATCAACTTTTATTATAAATTAATGAAAGTTTTTGCAACATTTAAAAATTAAATATTTTTTTATTAGACAGAAAAAAGCTAAACTAAATTCAGGGTTAAAATACTTTTACGATCCAAAACTTCTCATAATCTTACTTTCATCTTACACCTTCAAAATTTATTATTTTATTGGTATATTTTATTTGTATTATTTGTATTATGTTAATTAATATAATATTTTAGGACTAAATATAGTTTTAGTTTTGAACTTTGACGCGAAATTAAAATTTGTATCCATATGAAATTTTAATATATTTTAGTTCACAAATTTAAAAAATAATAGATATAGTCCTTTTTTACCTAATTACAGTAATTTTTTTGACTTGTAAAAACGTTTTTTAATTAATATTGAAGTGAAAATATGTGAAAAGTATAAACAACTCGATACTAATATGAAACATATTTGACACATAAAAAAAATTTAACATAATTGAATTAAAATATTATATAGATTATTTTTACAGTTTGAAAACTAAAATATATCAAAGTTTTACAGATAAACGAGTTTCAATTTTGCGCATATTTAGCTTAATATTTTATTATTAAAATCTAATGCCAGATGATGCAGAAATAAAGGTGGGGTGTCAACCAATTTTTTCCTTAATAAAATTGTTTAAAAAACATCTTGTGGTTAGGCTACTGTGGTAGAACCTTCTCTTTTTTCTGTTATTTAAGAGTTACCTAATTCACATCCTCGAAATTGAAGAATACGTACGGCAGGAATATATATATATATAGAACTGACTATTCTGCTTGCTGTAATAAAAACCTAATTAAAAATGAATTTATGTAAGTAATATAATGAACAATGTTTTCTGGACACTGAAATCTACAAGTAGAAAGAAAAAAAAAAACGTAGATGTGATAGGTTAAACGAGATAAAAATAATATGATTCCATAAGTGTTGGTATATAATTGAGTGCTTTAATATTATTGATATCCTTCATCACTGCACTGCAAGTGGATTCAACCTTGAATTTTAAGAAGCATAATCTGTGCACACCATGCTACTATAACATGATGGTAATAAAAGTAACTTATTGTTTTGACAAGTTCCAATGTAGAACCACATACGACTGAGCAACACTTATTGCAAAATTTGTGATGAGATTTTGCCTGGTTGGCACGAAGCTGTACTTTTAATTTTATTTTAAAAGAAGAGGAACACATAAAATGATCAAAACAAGCCAATAGGAAGTTCTAAAGTATAGACTGAGAGAAAAAAAAAAAGCATGTAGATTTTATGATATATGTGTGTTTCAGATATTGTCCATCACAGCCTTTGTGGAGTTTTCAGGTTCACACATGCAACATGGGGAATATGCAACAACGTTTTTTAATCTATCCTTCATGTGTGTTGGTCACAGATCCCGTTATCACTACAGTAGGGATAAAGTTACACCATATTTCTGCAATTATTTCTCATTCATCATCATCATATACATCATTCACACCTAGAAATTTCCACACAAAAAGGCAATTCTTGGAGGCTATAGCACCATAATATATTAATAAACACACACATAGACTTATGAAGATCCGAATACAAAGGCAAGTGGAGCTACACATACAAAGAAGTCGTCAAGTTGATACAATTTTCTGCCAAATTTTCCACATTAACTCGCTTACAGATAATCTTATTATTTATATTCTTGTAAATTTGTTTCATCAGTTTTTACATGTCATATATATACAATATGCTCATAATATGTATTTATTATATTAAATTTTAGTGTTCAAGATTAAATATTATTTCTCTTTTTATTGTTTTTCGATGTCTTTTAAATATAAAATTGTGATTCGACTCGATGGCCTTGTACACTAACCTATGAAGTTTGATTTTGATGATTTTAGCGAAGTAATTAAGGTGGTGATCTTAACGACCTAGTTTGAAACACGTATTATGAAGGGTAAGAGATATATAGGATGTGGACAGTGTTTTGCCACGTTTTTTAGGTTTTGAATGAGAAGGAGCATTAAGAGAATAAGAAAGAAGTTTGTGAGTTGTGTGCGTGTTTTGGGGTATTTGTGTGAGCCTAAGTATGATAAAGCTAGAGAAAATTATTATTGCATGCATAGTCAGAGACAATTGGCTGGCATGTTTTTGCAGATTGAAAAAACCTACTTGGACTTTGTGAAGAGCATTTCTAATTTGTATTTGTTAACAAAAACGTGTGTACGAACACGGTAGGAACGAGTCATGCACGTAAATTAATTAAGCATATTTATTTATTTATTTATGGATATATATAAAAGTGCGACTACGACACTTCCAAGATATATTTTGTGGAATATTGCAAAAAAAAAAAAAAAGGGAAGAAAGGAAAAGGTAGGAGGATGAGGGAGAAAACAGAATCTTCCAATATTAATATGCCTACTCTAATCCGACCTACTTAATATTCTATACATGTTTCTCTTCTCATAATCCTACGTAACCACGACAAAATATTCCCACGTGGCATCTCCCCATTGGTCATATATCTTCTGAGAAGATTCATGCCCCTCTTATAGGGATACAACACTATCACAAATTCCATTTATCTTGCTTGTTCTATACGTGTTTCACGGGCTTTCAATCTTAACTTTATCTCCAAAAGGAAACACTCATGATTAACCCTAATACATGAAGTAATTAAAGATTAATTATGCAGATTAATCAGTAGATTCTCCGTGACTTTGAAGTTTAGAAAAAAAAAATAATGTGGGAGGAAAGGTCCAAGTAACTACTAGCTTGAGAACAATGGAGGAGTAGTCATTTTCAGAAGCATGCAGATTATAATTTCATGGCAGCTTCATGATGCGTTGGACTCCAATAGTAACACTTTCTTGTTAAGGGCTTATTTCCTTTTATATATATATATATATATATATATATATATATATATATATATATATATATATATGAAAATATGTGTGATGAGTCCTTTGTTCCACAGTCAAATAACCCCAATGGAAACGCAACTTTTGGTCCTCCAAACAAACTAAAACACGTTTCAAATACAGAGAAACCAAAAACTTACGTATCCATGTTACACCTTTTTTCCCACCAAAACAATATATTCATATCTATGCGTCACAAGAACAATAACACAAGTTCAATTCTTCCATATGGACATGCATCAAGATAGTTTATATAATCTAATCTTATTAATGACTACTTTTTTATTACATATAATCTAAGTAGTCGTTTACTATAAAAATAACACTCTAATAACTTTTATTTTCTACAAAACACATACCTAAATTTTACTTTAAAAAATTGAATTTATTTTCACTTCAACAAACATAAATAGAGGATTGGTTTACGTATATTTTATTCAATAAATTTTAATTAGTTCAATTTATGTTTGATATTTCAGAATATACCAAACATCATAATTTATAATTTTAATATTTTTTATTATAATAAAAGTAATAAAATTATTATTATATATTGTTATAATTATAAAATTTAATATAAATAAATAATTTTTATTTATTTTGTTGGTAGTTTTATAATTTAAAAATAGTTAAGTTTAAAAAATTATCAAATTAAAGATGGTTAAATTTAAAAAAAGTGATTATTTAAAGAGTAAAACTAATAGAATAATTATTTTAATTTTAAAAAAATATTTAAAAGGTATAATTGACGAATGTATTTTATATATAGATAGAGATAATATAAGTTATCAATTATCTTCGCACTATTTTTCCACTTTTACAATTTGATGGCAACGATAAGTATCATATTCATAGTTTAACAATTACGTTATACAATGCTATTAAAGGCGCAAGAATAAGCATAACTTAATTGGGTTGGATTCCATATCTCTTTTATAGAAAAAAAAAATTATCATGTGAAAATATTAACTCTAATGAAAATAAAAAATTTAACGACTCATATCATTTATATTCTTGCAATGGCAGATCTTGATCCAGAGTTTTAGAGAGGCCAAAGTAATATAATTCATTGATAATTTGATTAAATTATTAGTATAACGCTTTAAAGAATGACTCTTCTATAAATAATTGGATCCTTAGATTGGATCATTAGTGTAATACTTTAAATACTTTGAAAGATGTGAAAAAGGATAAGAAAAAATATAATTTATCATGTTTTCATCTTTAAGTATAACTTCCCTTTTATCACTTTTTTACAAACTAAATCTATTATGTTATTGTTCATCGATATATATTTTTTTAAATATATTAAAAAATAATTTATCATAGTCTAATAAAAGATTGAGAGACATAATTATTAGAAGAAAAGTATATTATAATCAATTCACAATTAAAAATTGGCGATAGAAAACACATAATACATTATTTTTTGCTTCTATAATCATAAAAATGAGTATACAAAAGACTCATGATATTAAAAATAATTTTAATAACTATTAAACTAATATTTCATCATCCAATAAGGCAAAAGAGGGTTACATTTTTTTTTCGAGAAACGAAGAAAACAGATGAGAAATGAGAGCAAAAATAATGAGTATGTGTCTAACTTCATTTTTTTTTCTTCAAAAAAAATATATGAGAGTGAGAGATGAGTACAATTTTATGAAAAATTAAAAAGGTAATGATAGAAAAAAATAAAAAATATTTTAATAAATGTTTAGTTTATTTACTCTTTTAATTACTGTTTCCAAAGATGAGTCTCAATTTAGTTCCAATTTTTTAGTCACAATTTGATATTTTTAGACGAAAACAGAGATAAAAAAGTAATTAAACCTAAATATTTTTATTTTTATTATATTTGATTTTATATTTTTATTACTTATTAACATTAAATCTTGTTGTTTATAAAAAGAAATAAAAAAATACAATTTAATTTCTATAAATTTTTAAAATATACAATCTATAATTTCAAAGATTTTAAAAATTTTAAAAATTTCAAATATATGTATATAATTTAAAGAAAATAAAAAACATTTGGGGACCATGACCCTCCCCGCTACCATGATGCTCCGTCCCTATATACTCATGATGATATATCATGTAGTTTTAAAATAAAAGTAAAAAAGACAATTTGATTAAATATTTTTGTGTCGAATATACAAAAATACATAATTATTATTATGGTATATAGAAAGTTACCTATAACCTTTAATCAATTAACAAGGAATGGTTACTCTGCCCTATTTTGGTTCATTAAAAATTATGGATCGACTCTTTAAATAAAAATAGGTCACTAGTAATAATTTGTTCGTCAAGAACGGCCAATTATTGTTCTTCAATTTTTTAATTTTTTTCCATTTTTTTAATTTGTATTTAACTTTTAAAATTTGTTTTCATATACATAAAAATTAATATTAAAAACATATTTAATCATATAAAATATTTTCTAAGATTAGTTAATGTTTTTAATTAAATAATTAAAATCATTATTATATTTACATATTAAATTACTCTATTATAACTAATAATTATAACTTATTTTATAATTATTAATGATTTAAATTACAATATTATTATATATTTATAAATAATTATAACTTATTTTATAATTATTAATGAATTAAATTACAATATTATTATATATTTATACTTTTACAAAATATAATATAAAAAATTCAATCTATTAAATTATTTTTTATTATAAATTTTAATTTTAAAAAAATGGAACGGTGAGTTAGTCAAACTAACTCGTATTTTGATCCGTTAAATTGATGGATTAGACAAATCAGAACAGAACGAACTAACAAATTACAATTTTCAACCGACCCATTCCATCTTGGAGGACTAACGGCCAGCCGAGCCCAACTCATTTTATCACCTTACTATTAATTATGTGATTATACATTAACAAAAATATGTATGAATTAATTTGTTATTCCTCGTGAACTTATCATTAATGATATGAAAATTGATGCAAGTAATCATATAAATATGCAAGTTGAAGATAAATATATATGTGTATGGAAAGAGACAAAGGCTAGGTATACGTAGGTAGCTCTTATTCTTTCTGGTGTAGATGTGCAGATTTTTGGAAGCAAAGATGAATGATGAATATTTTTTTATGGAAGAAAGAGATTATTTTGAATGGTTTCCAGGCAATGATGTTGGAATTTAAGAGGGTAGAAAAGAGTGTGTAGGTAGAAAGAAGTCCACAACTACGTCTCCATTAATATAAAAAAACTAAAATCCATAGCTCTGTTTGATACTTGTCTCAACCCTAGAGGTCGAAGTCGCCGCACACTCGTCATATCTCACGTTCTCTATTATGCTTTAAGATTCACCATATTAACTGCAGATCTAGACCTCATCTTCTTCTTCCCATCCACATGCATCCCTCACATTCATCATTATTCTCGTGACAAATCGATAGTTTCACGTCGATTAGAGATAAATTCCATTTATAACATTTAATCAAATACAAATCTCCTCTTACAAATCAATCTTACAGCCGATAAGTCCACTTCTTCTTCGTATGATCTTCTTATTCGTCTGCTTCACTTCATTTATCTGTCGTTACTTAGTTCAAATCCACAACGTCACAATCCCGACAACTATATCCTAGATTCCAAACTCCGAAACGCTATTACGCATGCAAATATACACCAAATTACTAATATTATCTAATACAACCATATCTAAGTCAGAGATATCTGTTTATATGCTCTATATAGGTGGTTGGTGTTCCTGTACCTTGGTCCTAATCAAGGTATTAGCTCCAATAATAACTCCTAGATTCAACCTAATTACTATTATGTGCAGTCTGTTTTTGTTTTTATTTCTTTGCCATTTCAATCATTAGCATTATTGGATTCGCAACTTATTTTATGCATATGCATAAATAAGTCGGCACGTTTTCCAAAACTTGGTCCTTATTTTAGTTAGTACTAATCTTCTACAATTAAGAGAATAAATGCCCTTCCAAGATCTATACAAGATTTCAGAGTTTAATAAATTTTCATGCTGTATAAATATTTTTTGTGTTTTATCCAAAATTATTAGCGAAGACAACAGTCAAGATTTAGTTAAAATTGAAATACGAAATTAATTTTTAAAACGAATACTTCAAAATATATGAGAATTTAATTTTGATAGTATATATAATATACACATGTTTCCTTACATGGGCATTTTATATAAATTTTTCTTACATTCACATAGTCCTATTGATCGTGCGACCTAAGATAAATTCTATCTAAATATTTGTGTAAAAATGTTTTATATTGATAATATATAAAAATCAAACGACAATACTAATGCATTGTCAATTGATAACAAGTTATTAATTTAAATTTTTAATTTTTTCATAAAAATATTAAATTTACCAATTGATGATTGGATTTTATGCTCACACTATTTTTAGGTTCCAAGAGTGTTTCATCGCATCATGAAATATGGATATTTTCCATCAAAGAAAAAAAAAAAAATACAAGCCACATTTAGAGCGACAGATCAGACACCAAGTGTTTAAATCCTTAACCTTTTTGTCTGATTTCTTGTTTTTTTTCTTTTGTTGTTTGTTCGAATTAAGTTTTGCATGAGATACCATTTCTTCAATCCATTATCTGGTGATAGATGCAAGTAAATTGGATTAAGTAATAACAGCTAAAGGAGTATTTGAGATAATAAGGTGCACTGCTATATCAGTATATATGATTATAAATGTTTTCACACTATCTACTCTCTCAGTTTCATCATTCTCCAGCCAGATGACATATAAAATGAAATGAAAAGGTTTGAAGGAAATTATTGCAAATAAAATGTTGTTTTGATGACAAAAAGGTATTTAAATGGAGAATGCAACTTAAGAATGACATAACTGTAATCAGGGTGTTGATTACATTATTAAGTATGTACTTAAGTGTCAAACCTTTGAATGGAAAGAAAGTCACATATTACGTTAAACTTACATAAGTCATTAAATTCTGTTGTTTGTTATTGATGCAATGTGGGGTCTGAAGATCACACAAGAGCTTCTTCTTTGTCTTGCAAATCAGAATCTTAATCGACCTTTTGGGCTACTTGGTATCTTTGTCAGGTCATCAAAACATAACTACTCCCAGAACTCCCCAAATTCTATTTAGCTAAAATCCTTTTTAAGATCTTAATGCATGATTTGGTTTCTGGAAAGGAATTTTTGGAGTTTGTTTTGGCGAGAGGAGATTTGATTAGTCATAGGTTGAGAATAGTAGAAATTTGCCTCAACCACTTTACAAATAAACAAATATGATGAAACCATATTGAATAACCCACCAAAAACAACAAATATTATAATCTATCTGCTCCATTAAACCAAGCCAAGAGAAACTATAATGGCAAAAAATCCCCCTCCAAACAACCACCATATTTTCTGTGTGGATCCGTAACAGTTGTCACAAGTCGCAACAGATAAAGTATATATTTCTGTAAAAGTCTAAAAGGTAGTAATAAAGCTCGATTTGCTTACTATTGAGAATCAATAATTTATATTTTTCTTGCCAACTTGAATTAATCAATATTTCAAAGCCTATATATAGAACAGCTTTCCACAAACGCTTCATTCAACGCTCTCAGTTTTCCATATTTCTCTCTCTCTCTCTCTCTCTCTTACTCACAGTAGCTTTCTGCTATCACAATAGCTTTCTGCTATGGGTATGGAGATGGAGAACTCTTGTGTGGAGCTTTCAAATGTTGCAGTTTCTGAAACTCATGGGGAAGATTCCCCTTATTTTGCAGGGTGGAAAGCCTATGATGAGAACCCCTATGATGAATCAACCAATCCTTCAGGAGTTATACAAATGGGGTTAGCAGAAAATCAAGTGAGTGTGCATGCACATATACATATATGTTATAGCAGTAAACACAAGAATATTAACTTATATTGATCCTTTCAACTTATTCTGCTGCAGGTTTCATTTGATTTGATTGAGAAGTACTTGGAAGCACACTCAGAGGCTTCAACATGGGGAAAAGGAGCTTCTGGCTTCAGAGAAAATGCTTTGTTTCAAGACTACCATGGACTCAAAACCTTCAGAACAGCAATGGCAAGCTTCATGGAACAAGTGAGAGGAGGAAGAGCAAAATTTGACCCTCAAAGAGTGGTCCTCACTGCAGGTGCAACTGCAGCCAATGAACTCTTAACCTTCATCCTCGCAAACCCAGGAGATGCTTTACTCGTTCCTACCCCATACTATCCTGGGTAAGAACAACTTTGTTTCATACTAAAAATCGCGTTTTTAAACCAGTAAAAACAATGAATATATATATATATATATAACATAACCTAACAATTTGGACTCTTTTTTTTTCTACAGATTTGATAGAGATTTAAGGTGGAGAACTGGGGTGAATATAGTTCCAATCCACTGTGACAACTCCAACAATTTCCAGATTACTCCTGAAGCCTTAGAAGCTGCATTCAAAGATGCAGAATCCATGAACTACAAAGTGAGGGGAGTGTTAATCACAAACCCTTCAAACCCCTTAGGAGTAACAATCCCACGTTCAGTTCTTGAGGAGATTCTGGACTTCGTGATTCGCAAAAACATCCATCTTGTATCAGATGAAATCTACTCCGGCTCGGTGTTTTCTTCCTCTGAGTTCACAAGCGTGGCAGAAATCCTGGAGGGTCGCCAATACAAAAACGCAGAGAGAGTTCACATTGTTTATAGCCTCTCCAAGGACCTTGGACTTCCCGGTTTCAGAGTCGGCACCATTTACTCGTACAACGACAGGGTTGTGACCACAGCGAGGAGAATGTCCAGCTTCACCTTAATATCTTCTCAGACACAGCACTTGTTGGCTTCTATGTTGTCGGACAAGAACTTCACCCAGAACTACATTAAAACCAACAGAGAGAGGCTGAGGAAGAGGTACGAGATGATCATCGAAGGGTTGAGAAGTGCGGGGATCGAGTGCTTGAAGGGGAACGCAGGGTTGTTTTGCTGGATGAATATGAGTCCACTCTTGGAGAAACCAACACGGGAAGGTGAATTGGAACTGTGGAATGCAATTATGCATGAAGTGAAGCTCAATATCTCACCAGGCTCTTCTTGCCATTGTTCTGAACCAGGTTGGTTCAGAGTGTGCTTCGCAAACATGACCGAGAAAACCCTGGAAATTGCACTGCAAAGAATACGACACTTCGTGGAACGAATAACGACACAAAAACATGTTTAATCTCCACATAAAATAATCAGTTTATTTATTGTCTTATCTCTGTTACTATTAGTTTTTTCCTTTTACCTTTCTTTTTTTCAAATGGCTTACATGGCCATTTTGATAAATTCTTTATTCGGGAAAGAAGAAGAACCCGAAAGTCACGATCTCAGAAAAGCTTGTTTGCTTGCTTAATTTACTTGAGCAAGTTCCTTAGAAGTACCCTATTGTATCACCATCATTACCAAAGTGAATTAATTACCAATAATTATGGAGCAAATCTTTGTCATTAAACTATTAATTCATTTGACTCGGTAGCACCAGTTTCTATTATAATATCACTTAGTCTGAGTTGGGAGTTTGAAGTACATATAAATAACAGCTAACAAAGAAGGAAATGAAGCTCTAGCTAGCTTTTAGCTCTGTGACAAGTTGGTGGAACCAATAAAATATAAAAGAAACTCACTTAACTTATGCTTCATGATCTTGTCATATTTATGTGGATAATTTGACTTATTAAGACAGAAATTATAAGATTATAAGTTATTTGCCGAACATTAAAAATAAATAATATTAATATTTTAAAATAAATAATATATTTTAAAATACAAAATAAAGCAAAGACGAACAATAGAAAAAAAAAACCTAACTGAGAATCTAAAATGGGGTGAAATTATAAAACATGAAATGGTCCACCACGTGATACAACGTTTGATTGAGATCACACGTACGTCAATGGTAGATATTGACTAGTAACTTGGTTCCATTATATTAATTAATAACTAGCTTCACCACCAAACTTAGAGCCCACGCTAAGTTAGTGTCCTTTATAGTTTAATTCATGCGTTCCAGCTCACGTAATCAGTGTGCACTAAACATTGTTAAGCCTAATTAAGAGGTCTCATTAGTATTAACCAAGACCTTGACCATCACGTATATATATGGTTTGACTCAACACGGAATATGTATAATCCATTCAACCTTTCTAGATTCACACACTTGATTACAGAGCTTTTGAGTTTTTCCTTAATTGTTTTATGCTACCTCAAAGGCTGCTTTGACTTTCTTTTATTAAAGATCCATATGTAATAATTAAATCGTAATTATGGAACATCTCTTAATAAGCTTGGTTTAATCTGTGTTGCAGACACAGTTCTGCCTACTAATTATAATTAAATAAAAAAAAACTTTTTAATTCTATATATCATGCTAAGTCAACCAAAATGTCACACAACAATATTTGACTAAAACAAACTGTTAATTAAAAAGAGGAAAAGTGGCAGTCAATTTGATATTCTTTGCTGAATTAATAGCATGCTTTGTAGTCACTCTACCTATGAGTAAGTAGTTCACGATTTTAGTTGCATATAAGCGTTATTTTTTTAATTGCTGTAATTAAGTTCTTCTAATAGTTTTTTTCTCAAATCCCATGTCTTCATTTTCTAGTAATTTGATGTTTAAGCTACGTTTAAGAATCAAAACATTCCAACGGTATGAAATTTTGATGAAATGAGTGTAACAATAATTATAAATATTTATTCACTTTTTTTTTTTATTTCTACTGTTTTTATTACTTTTATTTTTATTAGTTTTTCCCTTTATATACTTTTCTCGTTTTCATCTTATCCTTCCTTATTCACCTTGTTTTGAAGAGTGTTTTTTTTTTTCTCATCGACAATACAAATTTAATAAATAAAGAAATATTTAAAAGAATTAAAAATCATACATACATATTACAATAGCAAGTCACATTACGTTAATCACTCTAAAAAATGTTATGTGTTTGCAAGCTTTTAAACAAAATTATAAATATATCAACAGAGGTGAATTTCATCCTACTATTTGAATTGTTTATATTGTTTCACATACTTTTACTTTAAAATCAGTTGAAAAACGTGTTTGACAAGTAAACAAAAAGTTAACATAAATGGATTAAAATGATTATATCCATTTATTTCTAAAGTATGGTGACTAAAATATATTAAAATTTTTAGGAGAGTCTTAACTTTTGTACTTGAAAGTTATTTTGTTCTCTTTGACATGTTTTGGAAATACAATGCATCTTTCTTTCACCTTTCTATAGATGGGTTAGAACACCACTCAAATACTCTATATTATATATAAATTATTTTTTTGTATATATATATATATATATATATATATATATATATATATATATATATATAAATTTTGGAAAGGAATAAATTTTAATTTCACGTTAAAGTTCAACCACTAAAAACATATTTAACATCATAATAAAATATACGATTAGAGTAAAATTACGTTTGTTGTTTTGGTATATGACCCTATTTATTGTTTGGCATTAGACAAATGAAATGGGGGTTGACCTTGGGCGTAAGTAGAAAAGTTGTGTGTGACTTTTTCTTTAAATGTGAAGTGGTTGGTAGATATGAATTCGTACATACCCAATCGTATGACTTGCTCAATTACAAGTAATCGTACTTCACCGTCACATTCTTCACGTATGTATGGTCATCTCATGGTGCATCTATGCATGCATGCTTGGAATCATGATCATGCACGTCTTCACCTTCGGTGTGAGAAACTTCACGTGGGATCATGAATGCAAGGGCATGTGGACATGGGATCATGGCATGCTGATGTATGAATATGGAAACTGGTGAGAGTACCCTACATTTCTGTGTATAGTGTACGACGCATATTAAAAACTCGTAACTTGGAAACGTATGCTTTGACAAATTTTTTTTATAAAGTTTACAAAGTTTCTATAAATAGAATTAAAATGGATTTGATTTTTTATTTTTTAATCAAAATAAAGTAATAAAATAATACTTTTTTTTTTTATCTAAATTGGTAGTTTATCAAAGTTTAAAGTTTGTTAGAAAAAACTTTGTTAAACTATCAAACTTCCATGCTCTGTAAATTTGACTTACCTTATGCACCCACGACTTTTACAAGTTACACCAACTTATAATTTTTGTTTCAACCAAACATGTGAAAATCTTTTGGCCCTTCAAATCATGTAAATTTTACTATTTAACTTATGACAACGAAAATATGTTTTAAAGGACAATATAACGATTTTCGAGTTTGATTGATTCATAAAAAGGAACTATTCGTACCATTCACTAATGAAAGATTACCATTAATTTAATGTAAAGGTTTTAAAATAATTATTTTGACTTCGTTGAGATAGACTATCGAATCACCGGAACAATATCAAATTTATTATTGTTAAGAAAATAATTGTTGCGGAAATTAAAAAAGAAAACATAGACACCAAAATTAAGAGTTTGCAACATACGTGAAGGTGATTTAATTTGTGTTTGTTTTGAAAACTGTAATCAACGTCAACTTTCATGTCTTACTGCATTGAATAATGCGTGGACTTTTGATTAAACACAAACTTGGACACCAATTTTCAACTCCTACTTTGTTCAAACAATTGCCAAATGCATAAAGTCAACACCCATCAGAATGATAAATAGTTGGAATTTTTATGACCTATTTGTTTTGACTTTTAGATAACATGATTTTTCTCTAATGAATAAAAAATAGCACCAATTAAATATTAGAAACCGACATTGATATTATTTTTTATTATTGACTTTTCATACTTTAAAAATAATTTTTATAAATATTTTATGGAGTTTTACGAAATCAAAAAAAAAAACTTTACTTTTACAATTTTGTATAGAATATATTAACGAAAAACCTCAAAAACATACAAAAAATTCTATCAGGAAAACGATATAAACAACTTCAATTTGTCTCTCTAAGCTCGTGATTTCTGAAAATATTTCAAAATTATATTACATGATTGAAAAGTACGTATTTTAATGTATAAAAGTAAAGTCAAACGAATATTTTAAAGATAAAAAAAAATGTTCATACAAAATGTTAGGAATATGAGAGGACAGAGATAATAACACGTATAGCGAAGCCAAATGAAAACTTTATTAGATGATTTAATTATGGAGCACTCTAACTAATACGCATGTAATTATGTTGATTTAACGACAAATACAAAAAACAGTATAAATATTAAGGTGGTTGTGGGAATCTTAATTTTTATTTTCTATTCTTTTGCTTCGCCATTACGGATATTCCAATAGCAAATTCATATTTATTGTTTACGTTGACTATTCAGAATACAACAAAAAAAATTAATTTATTTCAGAATTCATATCCCGTCGAAAAGTCAACGTTCTCATAATAGAATGATAGGAATTTTAGTTTAAACTGATAAATGTGTGGGTTATAGTACGTGTACGTTTTTAACTTGTAATTAAAAACGCGTAAATTCATTTAAAAGGACATTGTTGTGTATGTTATAACTTCTAAGAGTGTAGAAATAATAAAAAAAGAAAAATAAGATACATTGAGTGAAGAATTATGGTTTTAACACCTAATCCACTTCCTTCCTTTGACTTCCGTACCTTTGTGAGTGAAGAAATTGAAAGACGCCATAGGGAAAAAAATTAAATACGGTTTATTTTTATTTTAATTTAATATAAAATTTAAAACAGACTAATCTAATGTAATATAATTTTGTTTGTATCAATTTTACAATTTGTTGTTAAATAAACTTGCTGTAACTTTGTTATAATGGTTGTGCGTCAATAACTTTAACTTTTTCTAACTAATAATTGATTTATATAATTAATTTCTTAGTTTAAAAATATAATATACATTTATTATCTTAGTTTAATTAATATAAACATATTGTAAGTATGATATATTTAAATAATAAAACAACTTGTACGTCTCACTAAAGCATATCTTATAGTTGTTAATTAAATTAAAATATATAACATTATTTGATTACATATAATAAACAAAACAACGTAGTTCAGCTTTTAGTTTTTAAATCGAAATTCGAATCAAATTGTTAAAATATATTAAAATAGGAATTTGTTTTATTTATTTTTTATCTGTTTAGTTTTAACCATCTTTAATCGGAGAGAAAATATTAGAACACTAGTGAATTATGATTCTATTGCACCTCATCATATCATATTCTTTAAAAATTAAAATTTAAAATAATTTAAATATTCCTTCTCCTTCTAATTTTCTTTTTAAATAAAATCGTGATAGAACTCTATGCTTACTAATATTATTCATATACTTTAATGATGAAACATGTGAATTTGTTCTTGCTTAGAGACCTTTCGCACGGAACGAATAAACTTAAGGACTTCTTCGTGCACTCCCAAGTCTTTCTCCGGTATCTCTAAAAATTATTTAAATTTCCTCTTTGTCCTTAGTAAAAGCAAAAGAAGAAACAGTAAAAAATTTAATTTTCTCTCACGCACCTCCTGCACCACCAAATGAATACCCATCCATTTCCTACACCTCAAATGAATACCCAGATCCCTGCACATCTTTTCACCTAATCCTTTTCCCTTTGTCTCTCGCGGCGCACTTCCATATTCCTCTTCCTTTTGCATTCGCATCACAGTTGCCCTTGTCTCGCAGCAGTAGTGCAACCTCCACAATGCCTTCAGTCCAACAAATCCAGTCTAGTAAGTTATTCACATGAATCCCATTATATATTTTCACATGAATGCTCACTTTTGTGCAATAGATCCATGTTTGCAGATCCATGCTTGAGTATAAAACTGATGTTTTAATATGTTTTTCACAAATAGTCCAGTTCTGTTGTTTTTTCTTCTTCTGAAAATGGTCATTGCGGAAGTCGAGATTGGCTTTAGAGGTTTGAATTGCAGATGTCAACATTCGTTTAAGTTATTTTTTTCTTTTTCTGACTATTGCGGATGTCAACATCCGCTTCAGAGATTTTTATTGTGGATGTCGACATCCATTTCACTTTTTTTTTCGTTTTTTGGTCATTGCAGATGTTGACATCTGCTTCAGATATTTTTATTGCGTATGTCGACATCCGTTTCACTTTTTTCGTTTTCTGGCCATTCAGATGTCGACATTCACTTTGGAAATTTGAATTGCATATGTCGACATCCATTTCATTTTTTTTCGATTTCTGGCCATGGTAGATGTCGACATCTGCTTTAGAGATTTAAATTGTGGATGTCGACATCCGTTTCACTTTTTTTTTGTTTTCTGGCCATTGCGGATGTCGACATTCGCTTCAGATATTTGAATTGTGAATGTCGACATCTGTTTATGCTTTTTTTAGTGTTCATGCACTATCCACATCCGTTTCAACATTTTTCCATTTAAATATTTTTTTAATGCCCATAGTGAGTTTTTTAATGTATCATAGATGTCATAGATCTTATTGTGGAAAATTCTAAAAAATAGTACTCCATCAAATGCACCAGAATCAAAGCAAGAAAAAAAAAAACATATTGCGGATGCTGACATCCATGATGCATTTTTTAATTACCATCGTTTTTTATTTATTTTTAATGCAAACATACTCAAAAAAATTATTAAACCACTATATTAATCTTTATACATATTATACAACTTTTACAAGAATTTATGGATCATAAATTTTATCCAAAAACATTACATATGAAAAGAAAAAAAAAGGTATGTTGTGGATGTCGACATCCACAATGCATTTTTTAATTACCATCATTTTTTGATTTTTTCTAATGCAAACATACTCAAATAAATGAAAAAAAATATCAAACCACTATATTAATATTTATACATATTATACAAGTTTTACTGGAATTTATGGATCATAAATTTTATCCAAAAAAATTACATATCAAAAAAACAAAAGTATGTTGCGGATGTCGACATCCACAACATAACCTGACATCCGTTGAAATGTGTTGTGGATGTCGACATCCGCAATGCATTTTTTAATTACCATCGTTTTTTTTTTATTTTTTTTAATGAAAACATAGTCAAATAAATGATTTTTTTATCAAACTACTATATTAATATTTATACATATTATACAATTTTCACTGAAATTTATGGATCGCAAATTTTATCCAAAAAAAGTACATATCAAAAGAAAAAAAAAGGTATGTTGCGGATGTCGACATCCGCAATACAATTTTCTGGCAAAATATTTTTAATTATTTAAAATTAAATCACATTTATATAATTAAAAATAAATTCACCAAATACTACATTAATGTTTATACATGTTATAGGATATTTACTACATCAAATGTATCAAAAATCATAGCAAAAAAAAAAATTAAATATCAAAATTTTAAAAAAATAAGTTTGTTGCGGATGTGGACATCCATGTTTGAATTGTATTGCGGATGTTGACATTCGCAATACAATTTTCCAGCAAAATATTTTTTATTTTTAAAAATTAAATCACATTTATATAATTAAAAATAAATTCACCAAATACTACATTAATGTTTATACATATTATAGGATATTGCTAAATCAAATGTATCAAGAATTATAGAACAAAAAGAATTAAATATAAAAAATTAAAAAAAAAGTCTGTTGCGGATGTGGACATCCGTGTTTGAATTGTGTTGCGGACGTCGACATCTGCAATACAATTTTCCAACACAATATTTTTTAATTTTTTAAAATTAAATCACATTCATATAATTCAAGATAAATTAACCAAATACTCTATTAATGTTTATACATGTTATAAGATATTTAGTACATCAAATAGATCAAGAATCAGAGTCCAAAAAAATATATATGAAATTTAAAAAAAATAAAAAGATAGGTTGTGATGTGAACATCTCCAACACAAACTTACATACAATTACGGATGTCGACATCCACTTCTAATCAACATTGTTGTGGATGTCGACATTTATTTTAACAATAATTATTTAATACATCAGAAACAAATAACATCGATCAACCAACAACATTCCAAACATTTATCAACATTTATTAAATTATGAACACTAACTTTGGTTGTGTAAACTAGAACTTTGAAAGAAGAACACTGAGACACTCAGAGAAAGTGAGAAGAGCACTAGGACACTGAGAGGAACTGAGACACTGAGAGGAGGGACCACAACTTTGATGTTGCTGTTGTTGTTGAGCGGTTGGAGAAGAGGGACCACAAGAGAAAGCGACAAAGTTTAGAGCAAATTTGGAGGTGTAGAAATTTGGAGGTGCAAAGTAGCAGAAGAAGTAAAAAGCAAAACAGTAACTTTGTAATTGGTGTCAACCACCAAAAGTAGATAAGGGTATAATCGTAATGAATGCTCACATTTGGCGGTATTGAAGAAAGCATTTGGGGTGCATGGAGAAGCCCCATAAACCTACAGCTTAATTGGGTCCTTCATGATTTCTACAAGAACCGGGCCTTTTTCTTATTTACACCACTTTTTCTTTTCTTCACACTCGTCAAATTTTGTTGAACATTTTCGAAGCACCCAAACTACTCCTTCGTTATTACTCGCCTTCTCCCACCCTACTGTGTTCCAAATCGAAAAAATAAAAACATTTTTGATCGCTAAAATCAATCCACAGCACCACCAAGATTTGATTTTAATCACTTTCAACCCAATTTTTTGTATCGTTAAAATCAATATAAGACATTAAGGAGATATAAGATCAATTAATTATAGAATTGATATCATCTTCAACATTTTTTTTCTTTTAAATCAATGCATTTCTGAGTTTTTTTTTAAAAGAAAAAAAATTATACTGAGATTTGATTTGATTTCTGTCGTGAAAACTGAACAAAATTTGGTTTTTATGGTGAAAGCTAAACAAAATCAAACTACACATTATATCTATATTGATTTTCCTCATGTTCTTGTCAAATTTCATAATCCTTAATTATGATTTTTGACAATTTTAACGATACATGAAGGATTTTTAACATATTACGAGAGACTCATAATATATAGTATTTAGTAATATTTGTTGAAAAGGAATATATATATATATATATATATATATATATATATATATATATATATACTTTCTTTGTTTTTCCTCCTAAAGATTAAAAACAGTAAAACCTAAAGATAACCATGCTGCAAATAGTAATAGGAAAAGATGAGAAGAAAATGGGTATCACTGGTTGATAACAATATGAAGGGTGGTTTGGTATTTTTGGCATTGAAACCAAACAACATCTTACAAAAGGAAACAACACAACACAAGAAACATTATTTTTTGTTTAGGACTTTTAAACCAGAGGTTTGCTTGTGCCTGCAATCCAATTACAGATCAAGCGTGGGGGAGGAAAGTTCAGCGTCAACCATCCACAACCCTTTTCTTCAAGTTCGCATCTTTCGGTTACGCTCCCACAAATGTCACGCGCCACCGCCGCGTTCGGAATCCTCCTCTGTCTCCTCCTCGGCGCCGCCGCCCACTGCTCCGCTCAGCTAAACTGCAGCACAACGTGCATTGCGGAGCAGTGCGACAGTAAGATTCCGTTCCATTCCATTCCGTTGAGTTGAATCATTAATTACGTTGGTTGGTACTAATTAATTCTATAATTTGAAATCAGCGATTGCAATCAGATACGGTAAGTATTGCGGGGTGGGGTATACTGGGTGTCCCGGGCAGAAACCATGCGATGGTGTTGATGCTTGTTGCATGGCCCATGACGACTGTGTTGACAAATTCGGTATTTCATTTCTCCTTTCCTTCTTAATCATTCTCAATCAATGAATGAATGTTGGCAGTTAGGTTTTAATTTGTGTGTCCCCAATTCCTAGGTTTTCGTTTGTTGTTGAGTGATTGGTGTAGAGTAATGAAAAGCATGATTTGACAGGAATGACTCATGTGAAATGCCACAAGAAATTGAAGAATTGCCTAATCAGGGAACTTGAATCTGGGAAGGTTGGGTTTTCGAAGGAGTGTCCATACAGTATAGCTGCACCAACGATGATAAGAGGCATGGACTTGGCCATCTTGCTGAGCCACTTGGGTGAACCTGCTTATGATCACTGACAAACTCAACCCTTCTGATGCAGTTCTTCCTCCTTCCCCATTACCATCGAACTTCATCTTCTGATCTTCTTCTGCATGGCTAAGCCTCTGTTATTCATTTTCCACATTCTTATTTAATAATAAATAATACCAATGCTTTATTTTGCAGAATCCGTTTCTAACTTAATTAATTTCAGATTCATAGATGATGAAATTCATAGATTTTTTTTTTTCCTTTTTTTGTGGTTCTCAGAATGAGGTTTTTTGGTGTTTGCGAATTGGTTCATTAGCCACCGGTTTTAGAACAAAGATCACCTTCCATCATATAAAATAAAAAGTGAGATGGTTTAAATTAAAAAAAAAAAACATAAAAATAGATGATTAAAAATGATTTAATTCATATACTAAAATAACTTTTGTAAAATAATTTAATATAAAAATACTTTGTTTAGAACTATAAACTAAAATTTAACAAATTAAATTGAAATAAAGAAAAATCATTATAAATCTTAAAAAATGTTTTAAAATAACAAATTAAATTACTTTTACAAAATACTAGGATTTAAATCATCATGTTTTGTTTATTAATTTAGTTTTTATTTAATTAATTATTTTATTATAGCATAAGAGCACACTTATGATATACAAATATGATACATGTGTTAGATACGGTACATATCTAATATGTCGATATGTTTATTTTAAAAATGAAAGAATGCATTGCGTGATATATTGACATTGAAAAGTGTATAATAATTCTTAAAATACATGATAAATATATTATTGTTATTGTGTGAATTAAAATTAAAATTATGTGTATTAAAGTTGTTAACACAAAAAATTATAAATTATTATCATCATAAGAAATAATGCTCCTAGATACGTGTAAGACACGAATACGTGACTCAACTTGAAATATAATAGAAATATATATATATATATATATATATAATATGAAGAATTAAAGATGAATATAGAATATATTCAGTGATATCCAACATATGATTTACTATAAAAAATTGTTGATAAAAAGAAGAAGATGGACATCTTCCTTCAATAAATATTTTTGATGATGATGATGACGATGATGACTTATGAAGAAGTATGAAAGACTTGATGATGATGCATGGAAAAATGTTGAAGACTTAAAAGAATGTTTGAATTCAAGAGATACATTGAAGACTTAAGGATTTAGTTGTTTAGATCTTGTAATTTGTGTATATTATTTAAAATAGTTAAATTAGTATGTTAGTGATTTATTTGCAAGTAGTAGAGTATCAAGAAAATTTTATTTATTTGCAAAACTCACTAGAATAATTGATTATTCTTAGTGATAATCAATTATCTCAATTAAAACTGATTTTTGAGAAAAGCCTTTGTGATAATCGATTATCACCTGCTGATAATAAATTATCCTGACTGATAATAGATTATCACAACGAGAAAAATGTTTTCAGAAAAATTTCCGTGATAATCAATTATCACTTATGATAATCGATTATCTATGGCAGTTGTGACTTAACTTTTGATATTCTTAACATAATTTCTAAATAGGCTTCTATAAATAGAGTGATAGGCTTTCATAATCAAATATAGAAGTTAAAGAAGCCTGAGTACTTGAGAACTCTTTGTGGGAAGGCTTTGAAAAACCTAGTGTGGGTAGAGCGATAACTTTCATCAAGTGGAATCTTGAGTGATTGAGTGTTGCTGATGTTGCTAGGAGAAGCTGATCATCCTTTATGTGATTCAAAAGAGGTGTTCATTCCTTGTGTGATTCAAGGAAGATTTTTTGATTACTAAAAGATACCTAAGGATGTCTCTACAAAAACCTAGCCCTAGCTTCTAGAAACTAGGTTAAACAAGGTTACAAAAATAAGAGACAAAAGAGCTAACTATGATTTGTGCAAGGCTAATTTCGTTCTAGCACAAAAGGAGACCAAGAATGTGTCTCATATGTCTCCAAAAAGTTGCCAAAGTGTGCTAAAAATAAAGGAGACCAAAGGTACATAGGAACACATGCTTTATGTCTTTTATTTTATGTTTTATGCCTCTTTTACTCTCTCCTCCAAATCATTTATTCTCCTTAATCACCATGCGCCACCTAGCATTGCTTTCTTACTCCTAATTAACCTACAAAGCAAATAAACATAGATTAACATGTTAGCTTAAGTCAAGTTAACTCTAGTCAACAAGTCAAACCTAGTCAAAGGTCAACAAGTCAACTAAGATTGATTCAACTAAGTCAACTTAGGAAATAAAAAATAACAAACACAAATGAAAGGGATGAAGGATTAATGAACTTCCTTCCTAAACATGCTTAGTCTTCTTAAACATGTACCTCCATTACATGGTATGCTCGATTCATAGACATTAACTATTTAAACACCATAAGTAAGAATGACTAAATTAAAAAAAAAAATGAGAACTTAATTGAATGCAAAACAAAATAAAGACCAAATAAACAAACACAACGAAAATATGAAAAATAAAATATGTATTCAAGTCTTTAGGATAAGACATAAAAGGTTATTTTTAAATTTAAATTACTAAACTATGTGGGATAAAAAAATTACAAAGAACAATGTAGAAAGAAAAAAAATACCTTATTTAGTACTAATATGTAGAATAATCTTTTAAAATTTTTCTTTTATTAAATTTTTCAAAAACTTAAATGCATATTTCATTTGCACATTAAAAGCATCTACCCATTGATCACAACATCACATATTAACAAATTCTCAACCAATTGGATAAAAATATAAAATATGTATAATTTTGAAATTAAAATAAAAAAATTTACAAAATTTCTAAAAAATAGTAATAAAATATTTATTTAAAACTTCATCATAAAAATGTAAATAAACAAGAATATTAAAAAAAATTCATCATAAAAATTAGCTAAGTAAGCATATATTTTTATAAATAAGAATTCAAAATCATATTTCTTGGGGAGGATATCATATCATCTATCTTGTGGAGGTGTATATGCTTCGACTTCTCCGTGAGAATCAGATTCAGAATTAGAATTATCATTTGTCTCACTTATCTCATCATTTTCCCAGCTTTACCAGCTATCCCATACACTTTTCCCCTCAACTTTCCACTCATCCCATACGTACTTCCTTATTAATAATCACACCAAATTCTTGAAATAAATATCATCAAGGGGTTTACACAAATAATCACAAGCTCCAAGACCAAAAGCCTTTGTTTGGGCAAGCCGACTAAGATCCTCAGATGTTCTTATAGGACCAAGTTGTACTCCACAAGTCTGCTAAATTGCTCTAGTGCTCGGTTTCTGGCTTGATGTCTTCCTAATCTCATGAAGCTCTAATGACGGCGCAGGGGTGTCTGCAAAAGACACTTCGATGCTTAAGTTAGCATTGGTGATGTCACGGGTTCAGAGAATATTTAATGCGTAATCAATGCATAGAACATTGTGTTATTTATACCTTTTTTACCTATGGGTCCTACTTGGAGTGGACTTTTGGGCCCAAAATACCTCTTTTAACTGTTTCTGGATCCTGTGGCAATGGATGAAATTACAAGAAGAACCCTTAATAGTTGTCGGTAGGCAACTTATGAGTCAATATGGCTGGATACCATATATTTCATAGAGGATTCTAAATATACAGTATCAAGTAAGCGAACATGTGGGATCTGAGTGTTGGATACTTTTGGGCTGCTTAGTTAGCTAAGTGGATAGGCATGATTACCTCTTACTCGTACAACTTCATAGTGTATTGTTTATGGAGGTTTCCTTATTGCATGTTAGTTGGAGGAATAGGGTCGCCTACTGCGTACTGGTGTATTCCTCAATATAGGATGAACAACATAAGTTTTGATGGCTGCTTATTAACATAAGTGTTGATGGCTTCTTACAATGTACTAAGGGGGTTCCTTAGTACAAAGTAAGCGACCTTGAAGGTTGTTGGTAGTTGCTTATTGTGTACTAGAGAGTAAGCGGCCTTGAATGTTGTTGATGGCTGCTTATTGTGTCCTAAGGGGTTTCTTAGTACGGAGTAAGCGACCTCGAAGGTTGTTGGTGGCTGCTTACTGTGTACTACAGAGTAAGCGACCTTGAAGGCTGTTGATGGCTGCTTATTGTGTACAAAGGGGTTCCTTAGTACAAAGTAAGTGACCTTGAAGGTTGCTGATGGTTGTTTACTATGTACTACAAAATAAGCAGCCTTGAAGACTGTTGCTTGCTGCTAGGGATGGCAAAAATACTCGTGCCCGCGGATATCCGTGGCGGATAGTTAGTACCCGCAGGTATTTATTACCCGCGAGTAGCGGGTAGCGGGTATTTTAATACCTGCTTATAAAAGGGTCGGGTGCGGGTATCATACTATCCGTACACGCGGGTACCCGTTACCAGCAAAAAAATTAAAATTTAATTTATATTTTATTAAGTTAAATTTAATTAAAGTTAAAATTAGCAGTATATTTTATTATGTCAAATTTAATTATAATTATAATTATAATTTAATTTAATTTTATATTTTATTTTTATAATTTTATATTAAACAATTTATAAAATATATATTTTTTAAATATTTGCGAGTATTGGGTATCTACGGGTACCCATGGATACCTACGGGTTTTAAAAATATTTGCGGTTATTTGTTAAGCGGATACTCGGCAAGTAAACGGGCGAGTAGCAAGCGAATATTTTTTTGGCGGGTCGGGTTGCGGGTAGGCACTATTCGTGCCCGACTCGACCCGTTGCCATCCCTAGTTGCTGCTTACTGTGTACTAAGGGGTTCCTTAGTATAGAGCAAGCGACCTTGAACATTGTTGGTGGTTGTTTACTGTGTACTATAGAGTAAGAAACCTTGAAGGTTGTTGGTGGCTGTTTACTATGTACTACAGAGTAAGCAGCCTTGAAAGTTGTTGGTGGTTGTTTACTGTGTACTACATAGTAAGCAGTCTTGAAGGTTGTTGATGGCTGCTTATTGTATACTAAGGGGTTCCTTAGTACAGAGTAAGCGGCCTTGAAGATTGTGGTGGTTGTTTACTGTGTACTACAGAGTAAGCAATTTTGAAGATTGTTGGTGGTTGCTTAATATACTTGTACATGGTTTACGGTATAGTTGGGACATCAGCCTCCCAATCTTGAGGGGCTTAGTGACGTATAGACTCATTGTGAGTTTAGGCGGCTATATTTTTGTGACTTGGGGTAGCTATGTTTGTGATTTTTCAATTTTCATTTGTGGCCTTGGTCGTGTACCATATAAGTATACTAGCCTCTCAGTCTTGAGGAGCGTAGTGACTTATAGACTTACTGTGATTTTAGGTCGCTGTGATTTTGTGAGTTAGGGCTATTATGTTTATTTTTTGTAGCTTTGGGCTGGTATGTTATTTTTGGTAACTTTAGGCCGGTATGTTATTTTTGGTAACTTTAGGCCGATATGTTATTTTTGGTAGCTTTAGGCTTGTATGTTATTTTTGGTAGCTTTAGACTGGTATGTTATTTTTGGTAGGTTTAGGACGATATGTTTTTCATTTTATATATGTGTGGTTGACTTGTGCTATGCTTCACGTATGCTTATTGGGCTGCTTTGCTTGCTTGATTGTCCTACAAGTTTTGGTTAGTGGCATTTCGTTTTAGTGGTTGGGTACTTGTTATTTATTCGACCAATGGCTCTTAGGTTAGAGGCTGGAAACTCATTTGTATTCGACCGACGACTCATAGATTAGAGGCTAGAAACTTTGTCATTTGTATTCGACCAACAACTCTTAGATTAGAGCTTGAGAACTCTGTCAATTGTATTCCACTAGCGGCTCTTAGATTAGAGGCTGGGAGCTTTGTTACTTGTATTCGACTAGCAGCTCTTAGATTAGAGGTTGGAAACTGTTATTTGTATTCAACCAGTAGCTCTTAGATTAGAGGTTGTGAGTTGTCACTTGCATTCGACTAGCGGCTCTAAGATTAGAGGTTGTGAACTTTGTCATTTGTTGGATTAGAGGCTGAGAACTTTGTCACTTGTATTCAACTAGTGGCTCTTAGATTAGAGGCTGAGAACTGTTACTAGTATTCGACCAACGACTCTTAGATTAGAGGTTGGGAACTTTGTTACTTGTATTCGACTGGCGACTCTTAGATTAAAGGCTGAGAACTTATTAGATATGGAGAATAAAGGCATTCATTTGGGTGTAACCTTGGTATTTCATTAGTGAAAACAAATGCCTCGTTAAAACTTGTCTATCCAAAACCCTCCTTAAGGAAAAATGCTAGGTTAGGAAAGTGTACATCTTGTGGTTACAATAGAGAATGAGTTTACAATTTAACTGAAGTAGAACTTCAAATGCGAGACGTTCAGGTGTTGGGTCTAGGTCTTCTATTTCCAGTGGTACCGTGTTTTCGCATGCTTTCTCTATGTTGATTGCCATCAAAGGGGGATATGGGAGTCTAAGGTTGGCCATGTAACATTCTTTGGCCGCTTTCTGATTATCGTGTATGGTGAGGATGTCTCCTGATGACGATGAGAACTTCAAAGCGAGGTGTGGGGTGGAAACTATTGCTCCGAGGGAGTTGAGGGAGGAGCAACCCAAGAGCATGTTGTAGAAGGTGCTAGCATCTACCACGAGGTAGCAACTAAGATTGTCTTGATCTTCCTTCCTTCACCGAAGGAGGTGTGCAGGTCTACATACCCTCTCGTTGGGACCCTTTCCCTAGAAAAGACATATATGGGATAATTATAGGAAGTCAGATCTTCTACAAGAATTTGCAATTGCTGGAAGGTTTTCCAGTATAGGATATCCACCGAGCTTCCTTGGTCAATTAACACTTTCTTTACTGTGAAGTTGTTGAGTTTCACAGTTATGACTACGGGGTCGTTTTGGTTTGGGATCATTCCCTGGAAGTCATAATTAGTGAAGGTGATCAGTGGCCTCCTTCTCCGTGGTCCTCTTGATACAACATGAACCGATTGGATAACTCTCAAGTGTCTTTTTCTAGAGGAGGAGCATCCTTCCCCTGCGAATCCCCTCGGAGATGATATTTATTGTTCCTCGCAAAGGGGGTCTTTCTTTTGGACGCCTATCGCCTTGTGAAGGCTTTGGTCTCATTCTTTCTACATTCTGGTTTCGCTTGGGTTGTCTCCCTAGTTCCCTTTGTTCACCCCTCTGATCGTCTCTTCGATCAGGTCTCCATCCTTTTGTGTTTCTCACATAGTGTCAAAGATGACCCGCGCACACCAATTCCTCTACTTGTCGCAGAGGGTCTCGCATTCCTCTGTGGTATGACCATTATTATGGTGGTAATGGCAATACTTGCTCATATTAGCGTTAGGTGGGTTTTGGAACTTCTTTGGCAGAGGGATGAGTTTCGCTTGTAAGACTTCATCTAATATGCGAGACCTAGGGGCGTTGAGGGGGTCATAGTTGGAGAACCTAACCTGCTTCTGCTATTTGGGGTGGGTTTGGTCGCGCACTATTGACTCTTTGTTGGTTCCTCTAATCTCAGTATGTGTGGGTGATGGCCTAATGCTGTTTTGGTCATGCCGCATATCTTCAACCCGAATGAACATGGTTACCCTCTTTCGCAGTTCTTGCATCCCTAGTGGTGGGCGCATGGCTAACTCGTCGATGAAAGGTCCATGCTTTAATGCCATTATCATGTAGTGCAGTATCAGGTTGGGGGTGGGGTCCTTGATCTTCATGGCAATCATATTGAATCTGTCGATGAAGGTGCAAAGGGACTATCCTTCCTCTTGTCTTAGGTTCAAGAGGGATAACGAGGTAAGATCGTGATAGCGGCTAATGTCAAATTGGGTCATGAAGGAGGTGGTGAGGGTGTTGAAGGAGTTTATAATGTAGGGTAGCAAACTCATAAACCACTCTCCTCTAAGCGCAACAAAGAAAGACTTGCACATGACGACATCATTAGTGGAATATAGGCCAACCTGGTTGGTGTAGATGGATATGAATTCATCCAGGTCGGTGGTGCCATCGTAGGTGACGGTGGGTTCCTTCCACGTGTGGGGGGGAGGGGCCTTTGTGATCTCGTCTACGAACGGGTGTCTACGGTTTCTTCGAGAAGTAAAAAAACTATAGTTGACACCTGTTGTGTGACCTGTGGGCTTTACTCGCTCTCCTCCTTAATGGTGGTGGGGATGTCCACCCTGGAGGGGTTGGGACCAGGCCCTCCAACTGCCTTGTCCGCTTCGATTTTCATTTTAAGCCAAGAGTTCTCTTTCCTCAAGGCCTTCATTTAATATATGTTCCTCTTCTTATACTCTACGAACTCCTGTTGCATTATGGCTTGGGCTTCCAGGATGCGATATGTCTGATGAGGGACCTGCATCTCCAACTTCAGTTGTTGGGACTCTGGTAGGTACCTTTGCTGCTCTGCTTCTTGTGGATACCACTCTGTCTTAGTAAGGTCGGGCTGTGAACTTGCGAAATACTTTTCGACCCCACGGTGGGCGCCAATTGTTCTTATAGGAGCAAATTGTACTCCACATATCTGTTGAATTGCTCTAGTGCTAAGTTGCTGGCTTGATGGCTTCCTAATCTGTTAAAGCTCCAATGACGACGTAGGGACGTCCGCAAAAGACACTTCGATGCTTAAGTTAACATTGGTGATGTCAAGGGTTCAGAGAATATTTAATGCGTGATAGGTTTGGAATAGTTTATAAAAGGAGGGAAAAGAGGAATAACTGACTATGACAGTTATAACCTCTGTAGAGTAATTCTGTTTTCGTTTTTTTAAAACTGTCATATAACTGATTATTATAAATAATCAGAGGTTATAGGAAAAAGGCAATTTTTGGTTTTTTCCTGAAAGGATTGGTAGGAGAGTGAGGATCTCTCAAAGCTTCCTCAGTTGTAATCTTGAGTTCTGGCTTCTTCTCTTTTGGCACAAGCAGTGTTGTTCAATAAAAGTAATCAAGAATTAATCTTGATTGTTCTGTATTACTAATTGTCCCTATCAATTGGTATTCAGAGCGCCTTCTGGGTTCTGTGGGAAGGGTTCGTTAGAGCATGGTCCATACCAGAATGGAGTCATGCATGGATGGGGTTGAACGCATGATCCAAGAAATGGCTCAAGATCGGGACAGACAGGAAAATGAGGCTCATCAACGGTTCCAACGTTTAGAAGACATGATTCGTGGTCTTATCGTGGTGGTGGAGAAAATATCGTCAACAGGAAAATCGGATAGTGATGACATTTCAGTCACAAATGGAGTACATTCTTCTTCTTCGTCCAGATGGAGAAAACTGGATATTCCAGTTTTTATAGGAGAGGATGCTTATGGCTGGACCAATAGGTTGGAGCGCTATTTTCGTTTAAAAGAGGTAACAGAGGACGAAAGGATGCAGGCAGTTCTTATTGCTTTGGAAGGAAAGGCTTTGAATTGGTTCCAATGGTGGGAAACGTGTAATCCCAAGCCTACATGGGATGCTTTCAAGATTGCAGTGATGCGTAGGTTTCAACCGACCATGTTGGATAATCCGTTTGAGATTTTGCTTGGCTTAAAACAAACAGGTCAGGTTGAAGAGTATATTGAAAATTTTGAACAATATGCTGGGTTTTTGAAAAACGTGGAGCAAGATTATTTGGTAGGCATTTTCTTGAACGGGTTAACAGAAGGTATCAAGGCGGAAGTGAAGCTACATGAACCAAAATGTCTTGCTGAACTAATGATGAAAGCTAAAATGGTGGAGGAAAAAATTAGAGTCATGGTAATGGGGGATCCTGCTTTATCCATTACTGCAACTTCATTTAAAAAGTTGATACATGAATTGCAGCAAGGGGACCAGGGGTTTTTGGTGGATATGGTTCAGAATCATGACGTTGTGGATTCCACGGCTTGTACAAAGGAAGTGGAGCAAGTGTTGGCATCCTATGGTGTGGTT
>Ga0214545_1001028_pt1 | contig 49939 bp, 35 predicted proteins | sample CNSS4metaG_FD_160064 | JGI IMG/M metagenome (GOLD analysis project Ga0214545, IMG submission 160064) | Root nodule microbial communities from cowpea collected in UCLA plant growth center, Los Angeles, California, USA - CNSS4 | ecosystem: Host-associated > Plants > Roots > Nodule | place: USA... | reverse complement strand
GCCTACGCCAGCTCCTAAAGAGCTCTACCACTGATTGTAGTGGAACTAGTGTTGGGAATTCATTGAATAAAGGTGATATGTTTTGGAGTCTTTTGATGATCATTTCTTTTTTTCTTCAAGTAGTTGGTACCATGGTGAAAATTATCATGGTTTATATTGTTTGTTGCATTTTTCCAACTTTCGAACTATTTCTCTATGGTTACACTATCCTTTTCATATTTTTACAAGAGACAACCTTTTTTCACTCAACCCAAAAACTAAAGTTGTGTACAAGAGTGAATGGTTTTAATTTATGTTTTTGCTAATTATGGCTTTTGAAGATCATATAGTGTTTTTGAATTAGTTTTAGATAAGAAGACCATATTTTGTGTGTGCTAACTATAAAGCATTGCAAGAAATTGTTAGTTTTGAAATGGTGAGTTTAGCCAAGAAGGGGGGGGAGTTGAATTGGCTTTATAAAACTTTTTCGAAAGCTTAAACTCTTTTTTAATTGAATCTAATGGACTGAAAAGTTTGGATGTAAATGCAGCAGACCAGTACACTTTCAATCGATTAAAATATAAAACAACAGACTAAATTGTTCTTGATGCTATGAAACAGTCAATTAAAAAGACAAATCAGTCGGCTAAAATACTGGAGAATTATGCAGAATGCAGAATTCGCGAATTCAACTCAAACAACAATCTTTTACATACAAGACATGTTCCGATCAGTATTTATAACAAGTATAAAGCCTCAAGTTACACAATAACGCATTGAATCACACCAAAGATCAAATTGTTTATTTTTCTTGAGATTTTAAAGAGTTTCAAAGAGAGTGAGATGAGGGAAAGAAGAATGCACAACTGTTTTTATACTGGTTCACTCATTCACAAAGCTACATCCAATTTTCCAGGACAACCTAAGCTTAGTTTCCACTATATTAAAAAAATTTACAAATCAAACACCAAGATTACACTTTTGAACACAAAGCACACAAGATTTTTGACTCAAAAAAATCTAGAACCTCAACCTACAAGAATCACACTGCAGACCTAAAATCATATCAGGCAAACCATCTAGAGGCACAAAAACGTCCAAACCTGATGGTGGCTGTCCCTAGCCAACCATACATGTGTTCTTCAAGCTACTCACAAGCCAAAATGCCTCCAAGATCATCCAAGATCTTTAAAACATGAGTTCCAGCTCTGTATTGTAGAGAGAGAACGCTTCCTAGAGAGTAATGACACGATTTTGTTCAGAAAAACTTAGATACGCACCTCTGCTCGCGAAAACACAATTTATATAGTCTGGTTTAAGTGAAAATAGTCGATTGAATTTTCTATACAGTCAGCTGATTTCACCTGACTTAAGTGAAATCAGTCAATTGAAAAATAATTCAACTGACTGAATGCATTCATACTAGAAACTATATACAACAAGTCTTTTAACCTGTTAAAACCCATTTTAATAGATTAAAAGAGACACACTAAGGCACACAAGACACCTAACCTATGTCATAGCCTATCAACAATGTATAACACTAACACATTCCATTTAACATGTTATATACAGATTTAACACACTAAAAACTTAATCTTCAAGAGGATCTTCATCAATCTTCATCAAACACTTAAGATCTTCATGCACATGGCTTTATCAATTCTTTACTTCAAGCTTGCTTGTGCCAACAGAATATTACCTTCATCATCTCTAAAGCTATTAGTAAATATTCTATTTATCGTCTTTGAAGCTATCGATAAAGCATTCCAAGAAACAAGAGCACCACAAATAGCCACCAACTATAGTAGTCATGATTTGTGATTATTGGAGACAAGAGTTGGAAAGAAAGAACAATGTCAGTTGCTAACAGACTAGAACCTCCATGTTGTTTAAAAGTGGTAACCTTTGTTGACCATGATTATTATACATGTATGTATCTTCTTTAATAGTAACATCCATTGTTGGCTAGATATTTGTTTAGCTTCCTAGCCTGCCTTTTGTGTTGTGCTTTGTTAAACTCTTTTCTTTTCATAGGTTTGTTAAAATTGCAGTTAGGCTTTGAGATATAATGAGTAAATATTTGTGAAGCCAAAGAGAGGGAAGCAATGTTGCGATGATTTACAAGAAAAGGTAACTTAAAACTTGATGTATATTAGCTTTTAACTTAATTTGTGTTACTTGGTTTCACAAGAAACAAATAAAAAACAAGTTAGTTAGAATACTTTATATTTGTAAAAATTGATAGTGTAGAGCAGTACATGTTTGTCAAAATGGGTAGTGTAGTGCACACGTTACAAATATAGTTGTAAACTTCATTTGGATTAGACTCATATCAGTTAAAAAAGCTTCCCAATATGATGATAGAAAATTCAATTCTATGTTTCATGCATAATCTGTTATATGTTTTCTATGTTTGAAAAAAAATTAAGTGTGAATTAGTTGATTTTATAAAATAATTTTTAATCTGCTCAAGTAGATTTTAGTTTGTTATTAATATGTTAAAAAAAAATTTACTGAGAGTTTGAAAAACAATTAATAAATCTTTTTAAGCTTGATTTTAACTTTCATAAAGGATTTTCTCTTTCTAGAATTAGGTATGTGTTGAATTAAAAAGTCTTAGTGAATACCTGGTGAGAAGGACTCAAACATCAACAAAGAAAGCGATATTCTAAGACTCAAAACTTCAACATCAACATCTTCAAACATCTTCATCTTACTTGGGGTTTTGAAGCTTTTCTTCAAGATTAACACAAAATAAAGGCAATTCTTTCTCACACCCTTAATCACTAACATGGATCCCCTCAATACCTTCAACACTCTCCTTTCACCTTTAAACACATATTCTTTATTCTCTAGTTCACAAGGGACATAAGGTTTCGCTTAGAGCTAGGTACAAACCTAACTTCTTTAAGAACTCTCTTAGTTCCATCTTTTAAACAAGACATGATGGTTTCAACTGTAGTTACCTTACAACACTTATTGTCACCAAAGAAAATTTAAAGTCCTTCAAGTTTTGAAAACTCTTGGAATCACAAATGATTAGGTGTCATGTGGAATGAATATCTTGAGTTCATTATCCACTCACAACCATCAACTCTACTTAACACCATAAGGACCTTTAATGATTCATAATCGTCTTTCACTAAAGTTGCTTTACCATACACAAACAATCAATCAATCCGTTTGTTAGAGTTAGACGGTCTGTCATGGTTCGTAGCATTCTTCCACCTTTCTAAGCATAACCTTCTGGTGTGTCACTTTTTTTGCAATGGTAACATTTGATAAACAACATATTTTAACCATTCTTTAACCTCGACTTTGGCCCCACTATTATCACTTGTAGATTGTCTACCCCTTACTAAAAGGCCATTTGTAGCACCAAACACCTCAACTTCAAACTTCTCATTTAGCTCCTTCAGGCTTAGAGTAGTAGCTTGAATCTCCTTAAGGGAGAGAGTCTTTCTTCCACACAACAAGGTTTCCTTAAAGTGATCATACATCTTATGCAATGAACACAACAACAACAATGTTTGATACTCATAGATAATTTTCACATCAATGTTCACTAGATCAAGGATCAAGTTGTTGAATTCATCAAATTGTTCATTAATTACATTTTCATTACTCATCTTATAAGAGTAGAACAATTCATTAAGATACAAACGATTAACCAACGACTTCATCATGTAAGCTCTCAAGCTTAGTCCAAAGTCTTATAGTAGTCTTCTCCTTTGAGACGTGCCTCAACATCTTATCACCTAGGCTAAGAACAACCACATTGCGAGTCTTCTCTAATAGTGATTTCTTGTCCTTTTTCACCATGGATGTGTCAGGCTTGGATTCACTTTCCAGATCTTTGAAGTGGACTTGATGAACCAAAATTTATGAACCTTATACTTTATGATAGTCATGATGTAGCATCCTAGTCGGATATTACTAATTTAAATAAAATAACATATAATTAATTACAAACTTGCATTTATTATCAATACCCTTTTCTAAAGCATGGGAAAGTTTCAAATTTATTAAAAACGCTAAAACCAAAAATCACAATATAACTCAATATTTACATATTCAAAAACGGATATTAAATCATGTTTACAAAAAATTGTAGATATAAACCATAAAATAAAACTCCCATGCTGCCCCTCTCTGGCACTCTACCTCACCAACTCCACCTGCAACATCATCTACTCCCGTGTAATGAATTACACAATCATCGCCAAACACAAGCAAATAGGATGAGCTAATAGAATAAACAAATAATAACATAATAAAGTGAAGTCACTCTCATCAAAGAACCTAAATTCTCCAATTCTAGAAGTCATGGCTACAACCATGTTCCTACACATTCTACATCCTTAGATGATGACCTTAAGATGTCTTTTGTTGCCACAAGCCACAACTCGTGGTTCCACTATCTACAAGCCACAACTCGTAGATACATTCATGACTATCTTGTTACGAACCACCATCCGTAACGCTAGGTGGAGTTCCTAATACGAACCACAATTGGTACTCCCGACACAAGATTAGCAACACCACTGGCAACAACCTATGATTGCCCAATCAAGTGGAGACCATCCATACGAGTCACAACTCGCACACTCACACGGGTTACCAACATCACCAGGTCACAACCCGAGATTGCCATGTGTTTATCCTCCATTCCGAGCCACAACTCAAGGAATGTCCTCAACAAGTCTCCACCCCTAAGTCATCATCTAAAGCATTTAAGAATAACTCAAACCCCTTTTGAGAATTACAATCCTCAAACCCAAGCAACCACAACCACCACCTTACACCTTCTGACTTTACATCCTTTTAATGTTATCCTTAAGATGACTCTTGCTGCCATAAGCTCTAACTCATGGTCCCTCCATCTATTGGCCACCACCTTTAGATCTCATGCGGAAATTATCTAGTTACAAACTACAATCATTAACACCAAGTGGAGGTCCCTAATACGGACCACAATTAATATTCATCAAGAGACTACCAGCTTCACCGACTACGACCATGAAAAGCAATCAAATGAAACATTCGTACTAGCCATAACTAGCACGCTCACACTAGAATTCCCATGTCATCAGGCTTCAACCTAGAATGGCCACGTGTTTAATTTCCCATTACAAGTTATAACTCGTAATGGGCCTCCAACAAGTCATCTTCTCAAAGACTTCATCCAAAGATGTGTAAAATCCTCCCACGCAACCCCACTTTAATCAACCCATTCTTCACAATTTCAATCATATTGTGATTATACAACTTTAGTTAAAATGAAAATTTTGGTCTAGATAGTTAAAATTTTATCCAACAATAATAAATTTTCTATATATTACTTTTTTTAATAATTTTGTATAAAAAATAAATTTTATCAAGCTAATGTCAGAAAACATCTCAAAATTCATCATTTGCCATCACATAAATTATTAAAATAAAAAAAATACAAAAATGAAGAGCCACACAAAATTAATCATAAAGATTACACTCCATTGATAAATTATATCTAATACAAAAATGATCTAAATATTTATTTATGAATTAATCACTTATATTATTTTTTATGAATTAAAATTAAATTAAAATTTTATCAGCATTGATAAATTATAATTTATAAAGTTAAATTAAACTACTTATATTATTTTTTATGAATTAAAGCTAATTAAAATTTTATCAATATTGATAAATTATAATTTATTTATTCATCTTACGTTTTATTAAAATTGAATAATAGTAATAAAATGATCAAATAGTTTATATTTTAATATATTTCAAAGAATATATATTATATTGATTTTAGTTTATAACAAAGATATATAAATAATTTCAAATTATTATAATTATGATATAAGAGAATAATACTGATCACTGATATATATATATCTATATATATATATATATATATATATATATATATATATATATATATATATATATATATATTGTAATATTCCCAATCATTGACAGCTCAAGTTGAATTACAACGGCTCTTGTTTTCTGTTTTACATGTTGTTTTCCGGTGTGGGACTGATAAACATAATATTTGAGCGTATCGAGACACTTTTATCGCTCACATTATCTCGATCCGTAACACAATCATAGCTTCGTTTTTCTCTTCGTTTTCTCATCAAAAGCAAGTAAAAGGGAAAAGCCCAAAACAGCGAAGAAAAGGAACTTTGTTGCAACACTGTTGCGCGATCCAAAAGGTGAAAAGCTTAGGGATCCAGAGGAGAAGAAAATAGCCAGAAAAGATGGTTAGTGCAGTAAAAGCAGCCATTGGAGATTTGGTGTTGACTTTCTTGTGGGTCGTCTTTTCCTCCATGTTGGGGTTGGCCACCGATGTCATAACAAAAGCGCTTGATCTTCACAATGTGTCCTACAACGGTTTTCATTACGCTGACGTTATTGTCATCACTTCGCTCATCTTTATCCTCGTTACCATCTTCACCTCCATTGCCAATGCCTTGGGCGGTGCCAGCTTCAACCCCACCGGTAATGCTTCACTCTACGCCGCCGGTGTTGGCGATGACACCCTTTTCTCAATGGCTCTCCGGTTCCCTGCTCAGGTTCGATAGTCACATTCAAGATTTTAAATTAGAGTAAATCACGATAGCGTTGCCTGAAATTTTCTTAAATTATTCTCTTTTTATAAGGGGTGTTTAAAACTTAAAATGTTGCTGGGTAATGTAAAGATGCTGACAATTTAATAATGGTTTTAAAGCAAAGGAATTGTTTACATTAGGTTTTGAAAAAGCTAGAGGGCAAGTGTAATTGGAGAAAAAAATGTCACTGTAATTTGCTTCTTAAATTATGGTCATTGTTGACTGGTTTTATCCTTGGAGGTTCTAAGAAGGAGCAAAACTTATATACAGTACACATAGGTACTAGTTTTGATTTGGCAAATGTTGCCATAATGGTGCATGTGTTGTGATTTTGGAGACCTTCCACGTCAAGGTTTGCTAGTTATGTTGAAGGTTTTAAATTGTAGTAATTGTCACATTTCTGGAGTTAATGTGACGTTTGTAATCAATATAAAATATTGGTGAGATACTGCAGATCAGACCAGGTTTTAAATTGCAGTTACAGTTCATACTGAGGTTCTGTTATTGTCACGTTCTTTAGTATTGTAGGGAGTTATGGACAAATCTGGTGGAGGCAGTTACAATAGGGGGACTGGCCTCAAAAACTTTAATGGCCCTGTTGCAGACTTTTCTTAAAAACTTGGTGCTGACAAGTATGACTGATGCGATCATAATTGCAGTTACAAGGTCACAATTGTGGTTGGAGACCCAAATCTTAAAACCTGTGTTATGATATGCTTCTTGTTGTGCCAAAATAATTTTATGATAGCATTTTTAAATTGAGGTAATTTAGTAAGTGTTTGTGGTGGTGTTACACAGGTACTGGGTTCAGTGGGTGGTGTTCTGGTTGTTATGGAGTATATGCCAGAGGAATATAGGCACTTCATTGCAGGGCCTTCTTTAAGGGTTAGCTTGCATACTGGAGCTCTAGCAGAAGGGGTGCTGACATTTGTGATCACATTTGCTGTTCTCCTCATCATGATCAAGGGTCCTCGCAGTGGCACCGCAAAGACTTTGTTGCTGGCAATCTCAACTGTGGTTTTGATCACTGTTGGTGCTAGTTACACTGGACCAGCTATGAACCCTGCCTTTGTGAGTGATTACTACTACGTACCTCAATGGATTACAAATTTGTATTTAATAATGCTTCATCTCTTTGTTTTCCTCTATACCCAAACTGAACATGCTAATATGCTATTATTGAAGTGATACATGTAAATCCTCTCTGACCTATCCTGTCGCTATTCCATGGCCAAACTCCCTTAAATTCAGAGTTCTACTTTAATTGTACAATTTTCCCCTCAAATTAATTGTCTTTCTTTCTTTCAACCTTATTACCTCTTCTAGTGCTTTTAGCTTCCCTCCATTGTATAATACCTTCATGTGAGTTTGCCTTCTTCATTCCTTTTTCTTCATTTTGATCACCTCTTTCTCTATCTTACTATCAATCATTATGTTTCAGACAATTTTTCAGCTACTGTTTCCCACTCCTCCTTCCATTAATCTTTAGTTGTGTTACTTTGTTTGTAACAAGCCTATAGTTTAGTAAGTTTTATCACTACTCCAGATTTCATGAGCAAGTCAACACGTGTAGTGTATCTCAATTAATATCTCTTAGTGTTTCTTGTTGTCTCTCTTCCTACCTACACCTAAAATCGTATAATGTCAACAATTACTTTGTTGTGTGCGCCATTTATTATCACTGATTTGCTTGTCTTAATTATAGGTGTTGTGTGCACAAGTTTTAGTATACTCTCTCATCTAAACCTTGAAGAATTCCTGATTTCTCTTATTTCTTTAATACCTTTTTCAGTACTTTCTGATATGCACCTCAAGTTTGAATTTTGTATAGTTATACTTTTCAGAAAAATTGGGAATTGTAGAACTTAAATGTTACCTTATGTTATGGTATACTGCTATTATGTAGTATGATGTGTGCACTCATGCTGGAAGATTGTGTGTGTGCATAGTTTATTGTTCCTTCTCTTTTTGTTTCTATACTTAAATATTAATAGCATCAGATTAGGATTTTTCCACTAAGATTTTTATACCCATTAGATATGATTTATGTGGCAATTACTTTTAGGATTTTTGATATCTTTGTAATGCATTTTTCATGTTGTTGGACATCTTAACAATTATCATTTTTTACTGAAGTTGGCTTTGATTCTTGAACGATGGAAGGCCATCTTCTGATCTTTATGTTCAGACTTAGTAAATGTGGAAAATAAGAAGTATATTTTCTGATTTGGGAAAAATACAAAAGAGGTATACATAGAATACCAGGGCATAAATGTGTATACTAATCTATTCCTGAAAATCAGGAAAGAGTTCTCCCTATAAACGCTGTACGTACCTAAATAAGGAAATAAAACTGGTCTTATTTACATCATGTCCTATTATGGGCTGTACAGATCAGAATTGGATGATTCTGATTGATGTGTTGATCTCCATTAGATTCTGATTGATATGCACCGATCTCCAACACTAAATAAATGGAATACTTGTATAAGTTATTTCAGGTGGCTTTATTCATCAATAAAATTTAAAATTTAACCTAAGTATCATCGCCTCTATTATTCCTCTTATGCTGTAATTTTGATTTGATCTAATTGCCTTGTACGTCAAGCTGCATCTTGTTTCAAATGCATAACTATAGTTTGAATATTATTCGCCCAAAAACTGCCATGTATGGAAGGCTTCATAGTCTGTTCCATATTTTTAATGTTGCAAGAACTGTGGAAGGGGTGACATAGGGTATTCATGCAAGTGTCTGATTTCATGGAATGTGGAAGCCTCTTTTCGGCAATTATACAGAAAACTAACTAAATTTATATCAAATAGCTTCCTTTGACAGTTTGCCTAAATCATCTTTTCCTTGCCTATCAGTTTAAGGTGTGGAGATTCGGGGCATAATTAAGTTAAGGGTAGATAACCTTAATCAGGTATCTCTTAGGGATGTTAAAAAAGGGGAAAGAACGGAATTTTCAGATCATATTATTCTCAAGGAAATCACATATGATAAAAGATACCTGGGAGTAGCTGACACGGGTAATAAAATACTCCTGTGTGTTTTGAAGTAGAGATCTAGGTCCTAAATAAAAGATGGAGTGAAACTCTTGAAAAAAGAAAACAGAATTTAATATCAACTCTTCCATACGATTAGTGGCCCTTTTGTATGATAAATGAAGTGATTTGTGTTAGCTGTTTTGTTATCCATTGACATTGATATAAGTTATTTAGATTAGATGCAGTAGTTAAGTTATTAAATCATACTACACTTTACACCCTTAATTTGCCACTTATTACACGATATAATGCAAGGTGGAGTCAAATAATTTCCTGCAGTGAAAACACGAGATGCTTTCATGAGATTTGAATAGTTTAGTGACTTTAGTTCCATTTTTTCATTTTGTTTTCTTGTATATTTATCTGACCTTAATACACCAGCTCGTTTGTCTCTATGGGAATTCCTCCGTTCTAGTTTTGCTCTGATGTACTTTTTCATTCATTGAAGTTTGGTACCTATGACAATTTCTGATTCACTTTGTCCTCTTTTATTGACAAAGATGGATATGGTACTCTATGGGTTTGTAATATATGAGCCATTCCGGCACCTAAATAATCATAAATTGATGTACTGTCAATGCTAACATATCAAGTATACGGTGTCAACCTTCTTTTCTTTTTTGTTTTTTCCTTCCTGGGACACTGGGATATCAGGAATTCTTAATCCCCTTCATTTTCATTTGGTTGTGATTAGTTGCTCAGTAAACATCTAATTGCTTGCAACTCCAAAACTTCCAATCATTTGACTCACTGTAATCGATATGGTCACTGTCGAAAATGCAGCTGGAATAGTTAAGCTGCCAAAGTTTGCTAAGATTTGTTTTTGACCTTTCTGTAATAGAAGTGATCAATCCCCTATCGATGTTCAGAGAACAAGTTTCATGGTAGGCTGCTTTATTTAAGAGAATGCTTGGTTCAAACAAACATCACTGTTGTTTCACTCTCTTGGATAAGATGGTGTTTGTTGGCATCTATATTAAACAAAATACTAGTAACTAAACACACAAACACACACACACACATTATATATGAAACATTTAGGCGAATGGTTCAGTTGTGTTTACCGTTAACAAATTTGAAACACAAGAAAGCAGCTAATTTTAGAAGCATTTTCTTGCCATTCCATCCTTTCAAGTTGATTTTGTAAACCCCGAAGCTTTGTTACCATTTTTTCTTTGGGTCAGTAACACATGATGTTAATGCCGGATCCTTCATGTTCTATTCATAGAATATGCATAAGAATTCTGATTGGTGTTGTTTTCAGGCATTTGGCTGGGCATACGTTGAGAAATGGCACGACAAATGGGACCACTTCTATGTATACTGGATCTCCCCATTCATTGGATCAATACTAGCTGCATGGCTGTTCCGTATTGTCTTTCCCCCACCACCACCAGCGGAAAAACAGAAGAAAGCCTGAAGAGCTGTACATTAAGCTCCATTTCTAGCATTGAAAACTTCTTTTCTGTTTTTTATCTTCTTATTCATTTTTTGACGTAGGCCCTTTTATATTCATCTTGTTTTGTAATGTCTTATTCATTCTCGTTTATTTTGAAGATGTTTGGGACTCTAGCTTTCAGCCGTTAGTAGAACATTTGTTTCATGAATAATATGAATTGTAAACATGTTTGGCATTATAATTGTAAAAATAATCTGTCCAGCTTAAAGTACGAGGGAAACAAAACTATTCGTCACCGAAGTAATTGATATTGTGTTTTTGTTTACTTACTATTTATTTATTGGGTTTTACAAAACTAAAGGGTGTCTAAAATTCGGAGGTAATGGATAAAGTTTACTTCAAGTCTCTCAAGTATTTCTCGTGCTGAAATAAAAATAGAGATTATTATCCATATATGAGGAGAAAAACAATGTAGCCTCAAAGTTTCAAATTATTGTTAGATCTAACATCATCCCGTCGTAAAGTTGAAACACTTGAGTGTCGAGTTGTTGCTACTGGGCAAGCTTCAACTGTGCTACGAGAGAAGATTCAACTAAGAAGACTCTTCGATGCCTAAGTACTTCTGGCTATTGGGGAAAGGTTGCCTCTTATGGTTTCGAGTTTACCTCTAAGAAAAATGATATGACAAGGAGAAGACTGATATGACAATTCTAAGTAGACTTCCACGATATCTGAGTAGTAAAGAGCTCCTATGTGTTCCCCCTTGTCGAGGACTCTAAGGCCTTGCTTTCGGGTAAGTTTTTTTTTTTTTTCTAGCAAACTTTATTGTATGGATGGTGATTGTAAACTAACTATTTTGTTTATTTGATTCAGAGAGTGGGAAAAGGCTTTGACTACAAGAATATTCGGGTTAAAGCTGAGGTTCACTTGTTCTTCTAAAGAATCCTTAGAAAAAGAAATAAATTGAGGCCAACCTAGTTGTTGTTCCTTTGGAGTCCTGACGGGTGCTTCAAATCAGTTAAGATAATGATGGCCCGTTGTACGACAATAGTGCATCACCGGAAAGGGCATGCGATCTCCAAAGCGCAAATGACAGGCCAAATTGTCGAGTTGGAGAGGTTGAGAGGGGAGGAATAGAAGAAAAATAAAGAATGGGAAAGGAAGGGTGAGAAATGGAAGAGAGAGAAGACCGAGCTGGAAAAAGCAAGTCATGAGCTCGGCCTTTCATTGAGCTCAAAAGAATTGGAGGTGGACCAAATCTTGGGTAGCATAGCATATGACCTTGGTGGGGTGGATTTATTTTTTATGTTTTGGCATTAAAAGCATATGTGAGTGTTAGGAAAAATGGCAATAAAGTAAAGAATAAAGGAGAAAAAAATAAATGACACGAAGAATTTAACGTGGTTTGGCGTATAATGTGTATGCCTACGTCCACAGCTACATTATGAAGTATTTTTATTTTTTGTGTATCTCAAGCTTTACAAAGGGTCTCTTATATAGAAAAATAGAGAACCATATCTCACAATTATAAGCTGCCAAAGGAGATCTGGAATGCCATGGAACAGACATACTCCAAAGCTAAAGATGCTGCTCAAATATATGATGTGAAGCTGAAGACTATCGCTGCCAAATAGGGAAACAAGACTGTTATAGAGTATGCCAATCAACTCAAATCACTATGGATGGAATTAGACCATTACAGGGTCATAAAAGCAAAGTGCCCAGATGATTCAGCAATGCTCAAAGGGTATATTGAGCAAGATCGAGCCTATGATTTCCTAGTGGAGCTTAATTATGATTTTGATCAAGTGAGAGTCTAAATCCTTGGAAAAGAAAAAATTTCAGGAATTAATGAGATAGTAGTTATGGTCAGAAGTGAAGAAAGCAGAAGGGGAATAATGTTAGAAACCCCAACCATGAAAAATTGAGCCATGGTAGCTTCCGGATCAGTCATGATGGCCGACCAAAAAAAAGGGGGAATAACCAATATGGAGAAGAAAAGTGAAGGAGTACGATGTACCTTTTGTAACAAGCCTCGCCACACTCATGATAAATGTTGGAAGCTGCATGGAAAGCCACCTAGTAGAGATTGGGGATCCCAAAATCGTGACAAGGAGTGGGGGAAAAAAGGAGACAACACTAGAAAGGGAGGACAAGCACACATAGGGCTGCAACAAATGAAGACAACAAAAGAGGAGTGATTCACCTTAACAAGGATGAAGTAGAGCAGATGAGATCATTCCTCAACAAGTTGGATAAGTCTCCAGGTAGTTGTTCTCTAGCACATTCAGGTACGTTTGAAAGTTTCCTTCTTTTGGACTTAATGCCTCAAATAAAAACTATAACCTATATTGGATACTAGATTTTGGGGCTACCAACCACATGACACCCCAACCTAAACATTTCCCTTCTTACACCCCTTGCCCTAGCAACAAGAAAATATCCACAGCTGATGGCTCACTGATGACTGCAACAGGTCAAGGAGAAGTCCAAATAAGCCTATTCATAACCCTTATCCTTTATATTCCTAAATTGTCTATTAGTTTGATTTCCATAAAAAAGCTCATACACGATCTCTCATGTAATGTTATCTTTTATGACAATGCTTGTATTCTACAAAACAAGTACTCGGGGAGGATGATTGGACATGCTACAGAATGGAATGGCTTGTATTACTTGGACCATCCAAATCTGCCCCCAGACTCGGAAAATAACACCTTTTTTTCTCTGATTCAACAAAGACCAACAGGGAGAAGGTCTTCCTACATCATTGTTGTAAGATCCGCGAAATTTAATTAATTAAATAATTAATTAATTAATAAATGCGGGTAGGTTGTGCATTTATGACATTAAATTTTGTAATGTATAATGTGGAAAAGTACTAGCTCAAGTGGTTGAAAGTACTTGGTTTATGTGAGAGGACTTGGGTTCGAGTCCTATGCATCCCAATTATGTGTATTTTTGTTATTATTGTTTTAATGGTATGTTCGGCCACATTTTTGTATGAGATAATGCTTGAACTGTGTGTGTTAGCAAGAAACATAAGTTGGTCTGGTGGTTTAGCTTTGATTTGGCATGGGAAAGGTCATGGGTTCAAACCTTGGTGAGTCAAATTTAACTCTTTTTGGCTTAAACTTTAGTTAATTTAATCATATTCCCAGGGTTTTGGAAGGCTGTTTTCTGAGAGCTTTAGAGGGAGGACGAAATTTGGGAGGGTGTGTGTGCGTGAATCAGCGTCAAAACCTACAATTCTCGCTCAGGCGAGTCAGAAATCGTATGCAATTGTGCGTTTTGATTGAACAACTCGCGCAGGCGAGGTTGATTGTTGTTTTGAGCGGGAGTACATCTCGCCCAAGCGAGACCCTCTCGCCTAAGCGAGATTGCGAGGGAAGGTTTGTGTTTTTTGTGGGACTCGTCGCCTAGACGAGGCATTTCTCTTCTAGGCGAACGAGGGTCTCGCCCAAGCGAGCATGAGCTCGCTTAAGCGAGAATACGTAGGCTGCAGTGGTGCTGGAGGCTTGCACAGGTTGGGGGCCTAGCTTAAGAGAGGTGGGTTGGAGTGGTTAAACAAAGGCTCTTAATTTAAGCAAGCAAGGGTGAAGAGGTATGTTTAAAGAAGATGTACCCGTTGTGTTTATAAGATGAGATGAAACTTGTGAGAGGTGTTCTGCAGGGCTTTTAAAATATCTTCTTGGTGGGCTTGCTGGTGTTCCATGGGTTGTGGCTCGGAACGTATCCTTGAGTTGTGGCTCGGGATAGGGGTTAAGCACGTGGCATTCTATGGGTTGTGGCCCGGAATGACTTCCCTTGAGTTGTGGCTCGGGATAGCGGATGAACACGAGGAACCTTGAGTTGTGGCTCGGGTTGGCGAGTGTGCCGGTGTGAATGTGCTGGTTGTGGCCAGTACGGATGGGTCCAGATGGATTGGCCTCCTTAGTGGTTGCTGACGAGTTTGGTAGTCCTGGGACGTTACGGACTATGTCCGTAATTGGGAACTCCACCTGGCGTTACGGTGTGTGATCCATAGCATGGTTTCTGCACGTGCTCTATCGGTTGTGGCCGATAGGTGTGGCAGCAAGACACCTTGAGATACTACTAGAAGATGTAGAACACTGCTAATATGGTTGTGGCCATGTGAAAGAAATGGAACGAGGTTCCCTGATGTACTTAATAAACATAATGATGGCCATGTGGAGGGAAGGTAACGAGTCTTCCACTAAGTGCATCGGTATACATGGTGGTGGCCATGTGATGGAAATGGAGTAAGGTTCTGTGGGAAAAGTAAGGATATTCTATATGGTTGTGGCCATGCAGTATAAAGAAAGAGTTCGTACTATTGTTGCATTATTTGTATTGGGTTTACATGTATATGTATGTTTGGTATATTTTTGTGTGTTTTAACTGTTAGCTCACCCTATCTGTTTGTGTTTGGCGATGATCGTGTACGCGGTACACGTGAGCATGTGATGATGCAGGTGGAGCTGGTGAGGCTTAGCTGTGGAGAGGGGATGTTTAGGGGAACTTTTATGTTCACGTTTTATTATCCTATTTTGAAATATGATGTAAAGGCTTATGGCCTATTTGACTAAAATCACAGTTTTGTATTTATGGACTTATTGGTAATTTAATGAAGTTTTACATTTCCCGTGTTTTGGAAAACGAGGTATTTTTATTAAATGAGTTTTTAATAAATGATGTTGACGTATTATCTCTATTTTATTTTATTAAATTCGTAATATCCTGGCGGGATGTTACAATTGTCGCCTTGGACATCCTTCCTTTAGGGTCATAAAAATGTTATTCCCTTCCCTTTTTAGCAAATTAGATGTGGCAAGTCTCAATTGTGAAGTGTGTGAACTTGCTAAGCACAAACATGTTCCTTTTTCCAATTAGTAATAATACGATCATTTTTCCCTTCTATTCAATTCATACTGATGTGTGAGATCCCTCAACTGTTCCAAATATTTATGGTACCCGTTGGTTTCTTACCTTTATAGATGATTATACTCGTGTCACATGAGTTTTCTTACTAAAACAAAAATCTGAAGTCAGCCATGTGGTTGAGCGTTTTTTCTCCATGATAAAAAATAAGTTTGGTATTAGCATTAAGAGGATTAGATCCGATAATGCCAAAGATTACTTTAATCATGGGCTTATTTCCTTTTTTCAAAGAGAAGGTATCATTCATGAGTCATCTTGTGTTAAAACACTCAACAAAATGGGATTGCTGAGAGGAAAAATGGGCACATTCTAGACCAAACTCAGGCTCTTCTTTTTCAACATATGGTTCCTAAAAGGTTTTGGGAGGAGGCTATTCTCACTGCATGTTATCTAATTAATAGACTACCTTCTAGTATTCTAGCTTCCAAAAGCCCTATGGAGGTTCTGTCCTCTTTTTATCCTAATGTGTCCACTTCTAACCACCTTGTTCCAAGAATATTTGGGCGTGTCTCTTTTGTCCATGCCCATAGTGGTGATAGAGGTAAACTTGATCCTAGAGTCTTAAAATGTGTTTTCATAGGATACTCATCCACACAAAAGGGATATAAATGCTATCACCCTTCATCTCAAAAATTCGTTGTGTCAAGAGATGTCACTTTTTTTAAACACCAAAGTTACTTCAACCAAGCTCATCTTCAGGGGGAGACTGCAAGAAATGAAGATGAACTCCTTATGCTCCCTAACTTAAGGTTCGGACCAGAAATGAGACTAAAAGTGTAACAGAGAAGGAACCCACTAAATCCACTCAAGATGGGGCTGATGTAAGATTTGGGAAAAATTGGTTTATACAAGGAAGACAAAGGCCATTTCAGAATCTGTTCATGTCCAACAATCCAACCCAACACTACTTGAGGTAACTACCCCTAATCCTTTAATATACACTGAATCCACTTTTGATTTTCCAAATGTACAAGAACCTGAATCCGGTTCAACACCACTTTATGAGAACCTAGATATTCCAATTGCCCTTAGGAAAGAGACTAGGAAATGTACCACCATGTCATTATACCCTCTAACCAATTACCTATCCTTTAAAAACTTCTCACCTACCCATAAAGCCTTCCTCACAAGCTTAAACACTACAACCACATCTGCCTCTTTATCTAAGGCATTGAGTGATAAAAAATGGAAACAAGCCATAGATGCCGAAATGGAAGTATTAGAGAAGAATAATACCTGGGATGTGGTTGCTCTCCCAAATGGGAAAAAACCAGTAGGGTGCAAGTGGGTATATACTATAAAATACAAGGCTGATGGATCCATTGAGAGGTACAAAGCAAGGTTAGTAGCTAAAGGATTCACTCAAACCTATGGAGTGGATTACATGGAAACATTTGCTCTAGTTGCAAAAATGAATACAGTTAGGATGATATTATCCCTAGCAGCTAATTATGATTGGAACTTGCAACAATTTGATGTTAAAAATGCCTTCCTTCATGAAGAAATTGAAGAGGAGATTTACATGGAATTGCCCCCTGGATTTGGTGGAAAAACAACTACCAACACTGTTTACAATCACCACGAGCATGGTTTGGAAGGTTTACTAAAGTTATGATAGGTCTAGGCTTTAAACAAAGTCAAAGAGACCACACTCTATTCATTAAACACTCTAAGTCAAGGGGAGTAACAATGTTACTGTTTTATATACTATTTTATATAGATGATATTATAGTGACATGTGATGATGAGGAGGACCAACAACGGTTAGGCCAACATCTGGCCAGGAACTTTGAAATTAAGACCTTGGGAAAATTGAAGTATTTTTTGGGAATTGAAATGGCCCATTCTAAAAAGGAATATTCATATCTCAACAAAAATACATCACTGATTTGTTAAAAGAAACTGGTAAGACAACATGCAAGCCTGTAAGTACACCAATTGACCGAAACCTGAGATTGGGAAGTGTCGAAGAAGATATTGTAATGGGCAAGGAAATGTATCAAAGGCTAGTTGGTAGACTAATATATTTATCTCACAATGTTGCATTCGTTATGAGTCTAGTTAGCCAATTCATGCACCAACCGAAGGAGGTTCACTTACAAGTTGCATTAAGAATTGTGCAATATTTGAAGGGCAGGCAGGGGAATTTTGTTTAAACGAAATGGGAATGTAAGTCTGGAAGCATATACAGATGCAAACTATGTAGGGTCAATTGTGGATAGAAGGTCAACTACGGGATATTGTAGTTTCCTTGGAGGGAATCTTGTGACTTGGAAAAGTAAAAAAAAAAACATGGTAGCCAGATCTAGTGCTGAAGCAGAGTTCAGGGCAATGACACAAGGGATATGTTAACTACTCTGGCTGAAGATAATATTGGAAGACTTAAGGATAAAATTGGATGAACCAATGAAACTTCATTGTGATAACAAATATGCTATTAGCATAACTCATAATCCAGTACAGCATGACAAAACCAAACATATTGAGGTTGACATACATTTTATCAAAGAAAAATTAGACAATGGTCTGATTTACACTCCATATGTCTCCTCACAAGATAACCTTGCAGATATTCTAACAAAAGGGCTGAAAAACAACAACTTTGATTGTATTGTTTCCAAGCTGAGAATGGAAAATACTTATTCACCAGTTTGAGGGGGAGCGTTAAAATCTGTTTCATTATTTGTATTAATTCTGTCAGGATTTGTGTTTTATTATTTCCTTATTTAGAAGATTATAATTGCAGTGTATGATGGTATCCCTAAATCATAGGGATTTGATTTTCTAGGTGCTATTATTAAACTTCCTAAAATAGGATTATGGCCTTGTATATAGGAATTGTATTCTCAGAATAATATATTGAACAACTCTACCCTATTTTATGAGAATACTTCAATTCAATGTACTTGCATCTGGAATGAAGAATTGGATTTTTAGCAAGACAAATAGCACTTTGAATGTCACTAAACAACGGTGAGTCATCTTGTTGTTTTCCTAATTCTTTTAGAAGATTCTTCAACCATATCATCTTGTTTGTTGCTTCTGAGATAACTACATACTCAACTTCAATGGTTAAGAGGGAGACTCTTCCTTGAAGTTTGAACTTCCAATTGATAGTTGTACCACCCAACGTAAAAATGTAACCTGGTGTGCTCTTTGTAGCATCCAAATCACCTCCCAAATCTGCATCAGAAAAGCCCTGTAAAGTGAGATTACTCCTTCTAAAAGACAAACGCATCTTTGAAGTGCCCTTCAAATATCTCAATATCCACTTCACGCCTTCCCAATGCTCCTTTTTGGCATTTAATAGAAACCTACTCACAACTTCCACTACATGTGCTATGTCAGTTTGGTGCAAACCATAGTATACATCAAGCTCCCTACTATAGATGCATATGGCCCTTTAAACATGTGACTTTCTTTTTCCTCTATTTGAGAAGATTGCCTTTTTGAAAATGTTAAGTGAGTTCCCAAAGGTGTATTCTTGGTTTTGGCATTTCCAACATTAAACCTGTGAAGCAATTTTTTTATATATTTTTCCTTAGATAAGTTCATAATACCTTCAATTCTATCCTTGGAGATTCTCATACCAAGAATTTGCTTGGCTAGACTAAGATCCTTTATTTCAAAATTTTCTGACAATTGTTTCTTCAATCTATCAATTTCTGTCATATTAGCACCAACAATCAACATGTCATCAACATACAAGTATAATGTCAAAGTGAGCCAACTCGTGTCATCACGAGCTAGGTTGAAAATTAATGAACCCGACCCGACTCACTTTATGGTGAACCAGCAATTTTGCAACCCGGCTCAACCCACCACTGGTTGGTGGATTAAGTGGGTTGGCTCACCAACCTACATAAAAAAATATTTATTACTTTTAAGAATTCAAATATTTAAATAATTTTTTAAGCAACCCATGAGATGACAATCATAATAAAATTAAGAGTCAATGTCTTCATCATGCTCACCATAAATATATGATTAATTGTTTCCAAGAAAGTATCCATATAATCTAAGAAAACATGGCTAATATTACACATTTTCTGTCATGTTATTCAACAAAATATAACTAAAAAGACTACACATTTTTGTCATGCTAATTTAGAAAAATTTGTTTATAAGACGGTTGCTTGAGTAATTTCCTATAAAAATTATAGTTAAAGATTAAAGTATCAACGTATATAACTTGAGAATCAAATTGATTAAACATTAAAACTATTCAAATGTTATTGAGCAACATTCTAGCATTTAAAAATATGAAATTGTGAACCTATATAATTAGGAGTAGTAAATAATTATTAAAAAATTGTAAAAAAATGTTGGTTGGTTAAGTGGGTTAACCCTCCTTCAACCCGACTCGAACCCGTTTAACTAGTGGGTTAAGTGAGCTGGGTTGAGTTCAATCCACTTTTGAAAAAATTGAATTTTTTTCAACCTAACCCAGCTCAAACTCGTGGTGAGCCGAGTTAGCTCACGGGTTGAAACCCATTTTGACATCTCTACATACAAGGTATGAATGATATAACTGTCAACATATTTCTTCACGTAACAATAATGATCTTCTTCATATCTGTGAAATCTTGAGTTTCTCATAAACTCATTAAACTTCTTGTACCATTTTCTCGGTGCTTGTTTCAATCCATGCAAACTTTTATGAAGCTTGCATACAAGATTCTCTTTGCCTTGTACTTCAAAACCTTTTGGTTGTGCCATAAAGATTTCTTCCCCAAGATCCCCATGTAGGAATGAAGTTTTCATATCTAACTACTCAAAACAAAGATTTTTAGCAACTACTATACTTAAGGTAACTTTATTGGTAGTCATCTTGAGAACATGAGAGAAAATTTTTGTGAAGTCAATTCCTTGTCACTGTTGGAACTCTTTCACTACGACTCTAGCCTTATATCTTTTGCTACCATCTGATTCTTCTTTTAACCCATAGACCCACTTGTTTTGCAAAACCTTATTTCCTTCTGGTAGCTTGGTTAAAGACCATGTTTTATTCTACTAAAGAGAATTTATCTCATCTTCCATTACTAGCTCCCACTTAATAAATTCATCTCCATGCTTAGCCTCAGAACAATGCTTTGGCTCACTAGCATCAGTCAACAACAAGTAATGCAATGAAGGAAAATACCTTTGTGGTGCTATAACTGTTTTACTAGATCTTCTAATTAGGACTTTAGGAGTTGTTGTCTCTATTATTTATTCATGTTCTGACGTAGACTCTGACTCTACCTCTGTATTTTGCCTTTTGTTGATTACACCACTTTCTGAAATTTCTTCTAATGATACCTGCTCTGGCTATTTATTTGCATTTGCAAATTCTACAATTTTGTGTTTATAAAACATGTTTTCATTAAACAATACGGAAGTGCAAAAGCACAATATAGAGTTATGGTCTCAACTGCTTGTGAACTTGTTTGGCTCAAACAATTACTTAGAGAGTTACAATTTGGAGATGTAACTCAAATGACACTTGTGTGTGACAATCAAGCTGCTCTTCATATTAGTTGTAATCATGTCTTTCACGAGAGGACCAAACACATTGAGATTGATTGTCATTTCATTTAGGAAAAGATGTTTGGAGACATCAAGACTGAGTTTGTTAACTCAAGTGATCAGTTAGCATATATTTTTACTAAGTCTTTACGGGGGCCTAGAATTTGTAACAAGCTTGGCACATACAATTTGTATACTCTAACTTGAGGGGGAGTGTTAGATATTGTTTGATATTGTTAAGATAATGTTAGATATTGATAATCACAATAGCAAACAATATCTTTTATTTCCTCTATTTATTTTTAGTTACTCTTTTTAGTTGTACATCTCTCTATTATAAATAGATTACCCTATGTGTGGTTTATGCACAAGAGAGATTAATCTCAAACAATATTTTCTTTATATTCAACATAATTCATAAACTCCAATTCGCAATACTTTATTATGTATCTTAAGCTTAAGGAGGTTTGTTTTATACATAAATAAAACCATTTCATACATGATAATTGTCAATTTCAAATGGAAAATTTACTTATTTTTTACACTTATCACGAGACACGAGGCGTTAGGCGCCAACAAAAACCAACAAGTTGGTTTTTTGGTATTTTGGACATTTTTGTGTGTTGATTAAGTTTTAATCTTATCAGGATGGTTTGAAATGATGATGATGAGTTAGAATATGAGTTGTTATATAAATAGGCTTGTATTGCAAAAGTCGTTGCACAAACAAAACACAATATTTTCTCCCTTATTTTTCAGATGCGTATATGGTGCAGGCGTTGAAACCATTTTTTTAAACGTTTGGTTTGTTTCCCTTCCCCTCGCCACTTGAATTTTGGTATGCTCTAGATTGCCTTTCGTAGGCCCTGGATTTTAGGTCCTCTTTGCCCGCATCCATCATCTATAAATAGAGAACTATACTCTTCCATCAAAGACACAATTCAATACTCTCATTCACTCTCTCTTGTTCTCTCATCCTCCTTTCTCTCTTACATCTCTTCTTTTATCCTGGGTTTATTTATTTACTCTTTTTAAGAGTTATCTTGCTAGTTCTGAGATCCTCGAAAATTCTAAGAAGTTCCTATTGTATCCTAGGGGGCTTGCGCAATACACCACAGATAAGTCCTTAAGGGCAGTGAATCTACACACCTTGGGAAGTCTTTTTGTTTGTGATTTTGTCAACTACTACAACAATCTTAAGGACTTATGGCTGACAACAGCAACAACAACAACAATACATCCTCTATGAAGAATCCGAATACTGTTTCTGGAGGTCAGACAATCTTTGTGAAACCATTTTCGGATGTGACAAAAATTGAGGTATTCTTTGGACAGAACTTTCAACGCTGGCAAGAACCCGTGTCTACCCTTTTAGACATGTATGAAGTTGTTACTGCTCTCACATCTTCAAAACCCAACTCTAGTATCTCTTCAAAACAAGTTGAAGACTGGATTCAGGCAAACAAGGTATGTCGACACACTCTACTTAGTGCATTGTCTAATGACCTGTTCGATGCGTATTGTTCATACAAGGAAGGGAAAGAAATTTGGGATTCGTTGATCCTCAAATATACTACTGAAGATGTAGTTAGACAAAGATCATCATAGGAAACTACTACTACTAGGAGATGATTGAAGATAAGGACATTAAGATCGAAATCAACGAATATCACTAGCTGCTTGAATATACCAAAGTAGAGAACATAATCCTTCCTGATGAATTTGTTTTAGAACTCCTGATCGAGAAACTACCGTCATCCTGAACTAACTATAAACAACAGCTGAAACACAAGCACAAGAAGATATCGCCCCAAGAGCTCTTTACACACATCATAGTCAAAGATACCAATAGGTAGGAATGTGCTACTAAAAGGGCCAAAGCATTATTTGCAAAAGCTAACATTGTAGAAGAAAAACGTGCTTCAAAAAGGTATGAGAATAAACCTGATCACAATAAGAAAAGTAATATCCGAAATTCTTGTCCCAAAGGATTTAACCCCACATTTGAGAAAAAGGGAAATTGCTTCGTATGTGGGAAGTCTGGCCATATGCACCTCAATGCAGACGTAGAGAAAGAAACGACAATCCTCCTAGGACAAATGTAGCCCAAGGGGGAGATACTATAGTTTTGGTTATTTCACAAGTAAATCTAATGACCAATGTGAATAAGTGGGTGGTAGAGTTTGGTGCTAGCAGGCATATATGTGCAAAAATAAGTGTTTTTACCTGCTATACGAGTGTAGGGGATGAAGAAGAACATGTCTATCTTGGTGAATCCAAGACAACTCCTGTCCTAGGAAAATGAAAAGTTCTTCTGAAACTCACATTTGGGAAGACTTTGGCCTTGAGTGATGTGCTAAACATGCCCTCCATTAGAGTTAATCTAATATTTGTAGCTTTACTAAGAAAGGTTGGGGTTAAAATGTCATTCAAATCTACAAGATTGTAATGACAAATAATAATGTTTTCGTGGGGAAAGGATATTTTGATCAAGGTCTCTTTGTACTCAATATTTCAGAAATTATTAATGAATCTTCTTCTGCTTATATCGTTGACTTGTATGATATGTGGCACTCTAGATTAGGACATGTGAATTCTTCGTATGTTATGAAATTACAACAACTAGAATTAATTAATATGCATGATAAAAAAGTGGTAAATGTGACATATTTGTAGAATCTAAAATAATAAAGAAAACTTGTTATATTGTAGAACATCAATCTGAATTGTTAGGGTTAATTCATTCTGATCTAGCCAATTTAAAATAGACTATGTCTAGAGGTGGTAAAAATTATTTTGTAACCTTTATAAATGATTATTCTAGATACACCAAAGTGTAGTTAATCAAGCATAATGATGAATTTTTTGATGGGTTTTTAAAGTATAAGGCAAAAGTAGAAAACCGATTGAATAAGAAAATTAAACAGATTAGATCATATAGAGGTAGTGAATATGTTTTATTTAATGAATATTGTGTTAGAGAAGATATCATCGATGAAGTAACCCCACTATATTCATTTGAGGCTAATGGAGTAACTAAGAGAAAGGATAGAACTCTCAAGGAAATAATGAATGCCATTCTTATTAGTTCTAGTGCACTTGATAACCTTTGGGAAGAAGCCCTTCCTACTGCACGTTTTTAACAAAATAGAATACCTCATAAGAAAACTGATAAAACATCTTATGAGTTGTAGAGAGGTTATCAGCCTAATCTTAAATATCTAAGTGTGTGGGGGTGGCTAGCTAAGGTAATGTTACATGATCCTAAGAAAAGAAAAATAGGCTCTAAAATCTCTAATTGTATGTTTTTACTATGTTGAACATAGTGTTTCCTATAGGTTTCTTGTTCTTAAAATTGGCGTGATTGAACATAATACTATTGCGGAGACAAAATGTTGAGTTCTTTGAACATATATTTCCTTTAAAGGTTAGTGAAACACTTGAACAATCTATAGATAATAATAGTGATGCCATGTGTGAATTTTTGAGAAGAAGTAAAAGACAAAGGAAGGAAACTTCTTTTAGAGATGACTTTTATACTTATCTAGTTGAAAATGATAACAACAAGCTTTCTAGAGGCTACTAGTGTTCCTTATGCAAAAGAATGGGATAAGGCCATTAGGACTGAAATTGAATCAATTCAGAAAAATAATACTTGGACCTTAGTAGATTTGCCTAAAGGAGCATAACTTATTGGTTGTAAGTGGATCTTTAAGAAAAGTATGATCCAGATGGATCCATAGATAAGTATAAAGCAAGGTTAGTAGCAAAAATTTTTACTCAAAAACCTAACATAGATTACTTTGACACCTTTGCCCATGTGACTAGGATTTCCTGAATTCGAGTTTTGTTAGCCTTAGCAACTACCCATAAGCTAGTGATACATCAAATGGATGTTAAGATTGATTTTCTAAATGGTGATTTAGAGGAGGAAATCTATATCTCAACATGAGGGGTGTGTTTTCCCTGGTCAAGAAAATAAGGTATGCAAGCTTTTAAAATCGTTGTATAGGTTAAAAAAAATCCAAAATAGTGGCATGAATAACTATATAGTGTCTTACTGTGTGATGATTTCTTACCTAATGATGCTGATAAATGTGTGTATTCTAAACATGAAAATGGTGAATGTGTCATTATATGTTTGTATGTGGATGACATGTTAATATTTGGTACATGCATTGATATACTTTCTAAAACTAAATTGTTTCTAGTATCTAATTTTGAAATGAAAGACATGGGTGAAGCCAATGTGATTTTAGGTGTTAGAATAATAAGGAAGGGAGATAGTATATTACTATCCCAAGAATAATACACTGAGAAACTTCTTAGGAAGTTTGGATATTATGAGTTCAAACCAGTGAGTACCCCTTATGATGCTAACTCTAAATTAATGAAAAATAAAGGAGAAGCTATTTCTCAACCTCAGTATGCCCAGATAATTGGGAGCTTACTACACTTAATGAGCTTTTCAAGACTTGATATTGCTTATGCAGTAGGTAGACTGAGTAGGTACACTCAATATCCTAATCAGAAACATAGGGATGCACTTGCAAGACTTATGAGATACTTACGAGGTCCAATGGATTATGCCATTGAATATAGTGGATTTGCCGTTGTACTAGAAGGGTACAGTGATTCTAACTGGATCTCTGATTCAGATGAGACAAAATTCACTAGTGGTTATGTATTCATACTTGGGGGTGGTGCGATTCATGGAGATCAGCCATCAAACAATTATTGCAAGATCAACAATGGAATCTGAGTTTGTTACTCTCAAAATGGCTAGTAGTGAGGTTGAGTGGTTGAAAAACTTCTTAGCAAACATTCCTCTAGCAATGAAACCAACCCCATTTGTGTCAATGCATTGTGATTGCCAATTGGCAATAGCTATAGCTAAAAACAAGAACTACAATGGAAAGAGCAAACATATACAATTGAGACATAATTTGGTTAAGTTGCCGCTAAAGAGTGAAATTATTTCCATTGATTATGTGAGGCCAGAACATAATCTAGCAGATCCTCTAACTAAACCCTTGGGAAGAAACATGATATTAGACAAATCAAAGGGAATGAGTCTTAAGCCACTTGCAAACAAACAAGTGATGGTAACCTAACCTTTGTGATTGGAGATCCCATTAATAAGATTCATATGGGTAAAATAAGTCACTTGTTAGTTCTGATAACACAAAATTGATATTAAATCAATTATGTCCATTTCTATGGTGTGTGTGAAAGTGCTAGAGACTGCATTTTTTAGAGGATAAACTTTGAGATTAAAATTCTCTATGGTGTAAGAATTTTAGTTTAAATAAAGTTTTGATGATTTTAATATCCTTTATGGGTGGTGTATGATTTGCAGCATACGCTTGATGAAATCACCTATATGAGTGTCAAGTGGGGCCCTTGTATGAGAACTTGGCATGATCTTTAAAGACTCATGAACACCAGGTACACGCATGTCCTAGTAAGTGCAACACAACAATAACAACAAAGAATTGTGAGGGTGTATTGTGATTGATGAACTGCTAACACACATCAAATGTCCTTGGTTCATATAGCTTGCAACACCAACTACACTGTGTGTTAAGTTTCCCAATCCAAGACTGGTTCATATAGCTTGTTATACCAGCTTTGATACATTACATCCTATGTGAGACTTAGGATTTTTTCTTTTCTTCTTTCCATCTCTTATATTTTGGAGTATGTGGGGGATTGTTATATAAATACCGTTTGTATTACAAAAGTCGTTGCACAAAGAAAACGCAAGATTTTCTCCCTTCTTTTTCAAATGCGGATATGGTGCAGGCGTTGCTACCATTTTGTTAAAATGTTGGGTTTGTTTCCCTTCCGCACACCACATGAATGTTGGTTTGCTCTAGATTGTCTTTCGTAGGCCTTGGATTTTGGCTTATCTTTGCCCCCATCTACTATCTATAAATAGAGCATTATACTCCTCCATCAAACACACACTTTCATACTCTCATTCACTCTCTCTCGTTCTTTCAACCTCCTTTCTCTTTTATATCTCTTCTTTTATTCAGGGTTTATTTATTTACTTTTTTTAAGAGTTATCTTGCTAGTTCTGAGATCCTCAGAAATTTTGAGAAGTTCCTGTTGTATCCTGGGGGGCTTGCGGAATACACCACAGATAAGTCCTTAATGGTAGTGAATCTACACGACTCGGGAAGTCTTTTTGTTCGTGATTTTTTCAGCTACTACAACAAGTTGTTTTTTTTTGTATTTTGGACATTTTTATGTGTTGATTAAGTTTTAATCTTATCAGGATGGTTAGAGGAGATTATGATTAGTTAGAGTAGGAGTTATTTGAATGAAACACATGCATGTGTTTTTATTGTTTGGTTGAGAATTGTGTGTCTCAACAAGAGTTGTGGGGGCTCCAAGAGCTGACCTTGAGGTCTCTGGTTGTGGTCTCTAGCAAAGCATAAGGGAATGATGGACTAGACATAATTGTATTGGAGGTGAACTTCGTTGGAAAATCTTTTAAGGAGAGGATGGAAAATGACATTTGTGTACTTCACCCATAAAACTCATGGAGGAGCAATGCGGAGTGGACTATGTCCAGAAACTCCTAGGGAGTAGGAAGGAATAGTTGGTTTGGCTATAGAGGTTAGCTAGTTTTAATGGTAAGCTATGTGTGAGGGTTATGCTGATTTTGATGGTGGATCTCTTGTGTTGAGACTACATGTGGTCTTTGTGTGTGTTGTGTGAGACAACAAACATTGTGGTTGGTTATGTGATGTCATGTGATTGGTTGTAATGGCTTAGATGAGATGATATTTCTATTATTGCAAAATATTTATTAATGGTTTATATTTGGTTTAAGTTAGTTTAACCTTGCATGTGTATTTTTGACTACGACATTCATAAATATGTTGTTAATATACAAGAGTTAATATTATTGCATATGTTGATTCGGATGCACAATAGTGATGCACAATAATGAGGATCTTTGACATTTCTTTGGGAAGGAAATCATTTGGTATTTGGACTTATTTTATATAAAGGTTATTTTGGAAATAATTTATATTTTGGTTTAATCGAGGATTTTTTAGATATTAATTTTGAGGTAATGTGGATGAATAAATGAAAGTTTCAATTTTTGTTATTTTTTAACGATGGTATTACAGTTACAAAATAAATTTGTTTTCAGATGCATGAGAAACTCTAAGCATTTTAGTAGCATCCTAACGGGGTGTTACGCCATCCTAGTTAGGTGTCAATTTTCCTTGTGCCTTTTATTTTTTGGCTTCACCGAGATTTTGCCATATGAGGTCTCTTTTGTGAAAGAGGTGTTCATGTACTTGAGTATTATATCTTTAAGCAGCTTGTTGTGTAGCAACTATGTTTCTTGGGCTTCCTCTCAAATCTCATGTATCATGTCGAGATCAACTTGAAGATTATTATTGCTTTGTGCCTTGTTGAAGTGTTGCCATTGTAATGATGTTTTCTGAGCTCGACAAGGATCATAGTGTTAGTCTCGTATGAAAGTAAAAATGGTGTCTACTTCATTAATGACTAAGGAGTACAATGATACCTCACAATACACTTATAATTTCTTTTTCCCATAATTCTTTGGCTTGTCTAAGCTTATTTTTAAATTCATTCAATATAAATTTTTTTAAAGCTTTGGCTTGTCCATATTAGTTTGTTGGTGCTCAATAGAAGAGACCTGATGATTTTTGTCGAGTTATTGTAAGAATTGCTCAAAGCTGTTGTCAATTAACTATCTCCCGTTCATAAACAAAACTTAAATTAAAACAATAAAAAAGAGCTAAAGATAAAAATTCTAACTATGTCCCCTAATAATAACGATATCGTTGACATGATCAAACTAATGCTACTTATTTATAACAACATCAGTAATGTTTAGAAAGTAGTTAAAAAAATAGAAAGGATAAAGTAACCCAAAGTCATCTCCCAATGAACATGAGATTGCTTTCTAACAAATTATTTCTTATAAAAACTATATAAAAGGGGTTAGCAATAAAGAGATGAAATTGGTGAAGGATAAAAAGATATAAAAACAATGATAAAGAAAATAGATTGATTTCATTGTTTTTTAAAACAGATACATCATCAGTTATCTAAAAATTAATGCTCAATTAATTATTATCTTAGATTTTCAAATTAATCAATGTAAATTCTTGATTAAATTTTTGACGTTCTTACTATTAACAAAAGTACATTCTCAATTAAAAAGAAGAAGTTTGTAGATTAAACTCCAATGTTTCGAACTTTTTTTTTTTTTGCTTCTCCCTTGGTTTCTTTATATATAAGACTTGATTGGACTTAGACTTTATCTTTTGCTGAAATTTTTAATTTGTTGATGCAATATGTTTGAAATACTTAACATATTTTATCAGTTTTAAAATATCTTGAAGATATTTATCTAAAAATACCTAAATAATTATCAACACCTAAATCTTACCTAAAATTCCAATTCAGCCTTGGCGTATTTGACCAACATTGCAATTTTGACCAGATTTTCAATGTTTAACCAAGTTTGACCATTTGAGTGTCCATTGAGAGGTTCTCATGTGGCAACTCTTTCTTTCTCTCTCAACTAGGTTTCTTCTTTCATTAAGGATTCTATGTGGTGCTTGCTTTTAATGTTGCATGGTTCATGAACATATATGCCTTCATGGTGGTACTGTGACTTTCGTGTTCGTGTTGCGCTTTGTTGTAGAGTGCTTGCATGTTCAAGGGTGATTCAAAGGTTGTTGATGATGTTTTGTTTGCATTTTGATTTGAAGGTTGTCGTAAAGGACGAACTCACATTATAGGTTCTGCTATAGAGCTTCATCGACTTCGATATAGTGCGGTGCTAGTGTGATGACTACGAGTGCTCGTGATATGATTTGCATCGTTAAAATGAAGGTTAACAACATCGTTGCATGTGGCTCAAGTTCTGCAGCGTTTTCTATGGATTTTGAAGGTGTTGTGGTGGTTCATGGGTTATGCGTGGACGGTGGTGGCTTCCATGTTGCGTAGGGTTTCTAGTTTGGGAGAGATGGAAGAGAGGCTGGAGATGATGACGTGTCAGTCTGATATTGGACAGAACTTGAAGTGGTGGATCATGACCACGTGGCGAGATGTGGTTGGACATATTTAAAAGTGGAGAATTGCCACATGGCATGATCTAGTTAAACTGATGTTAAGTGGTAGCAAGGTGAATATAGAAAAATAAAGGTGTAGGAATAGGTTTTATGTGGCCCTTTTTGAGAAAGAATAGTTTATAAGTAGAAATTAGGAGTGTATTTAGTTCTTAATTTTTCTCTTTTCAGAATTTATTGATTTTGACTTTATTCTGTAACTCGGAATAATCTTAATTTCATACCTTAAATGAGCTTAATCTTAACTTCAGCTGCATCAAGAAACATTAGAATATCCAAAGATAATTTATGCAACTAAAATCATTTTTTAAGACATTTTTATCACACAAGCTCAAATAGCCTAATTATTAGTAATTTCAATTAAATTAATCTTTTGAGCACACAAATTAATTAAAATTCTATTATTTAATACCAAATGAGGGCAAAAATACGCATTCATCACCCGTTCTCTATGACGCTTTAGTAGGGTAGACCATACTGATATACCACATTTTTCCAAAAGAACTTTTGCACTTGTGTTCCAATAGTTGTCAATGGTCAACATTTATTAATTTGGCAAAGTAGCTGATTGCTACAATTAGGAATTTTACGTGCCTATTTTCAAGCGGGAAAGGTACGAGAATATCCAAACTCTGTAAGGTGAAGGTCCATTGAGTGACAATGGTGTTAAGTGTTTTTGGGGGTAAGTTATGCAATGGTGTTAACTTTTGACACTCATGAAATTTTATGATGAAGCAAATTACACTCACCCCCACTTTTATCCTTTTGCACTCCTGGAAAAAATTACATTTATCCTTTTGCACTTATGGGAAAAATTGAATAATTTCAAAACATTGTTCTGGGTTATTTTATTTCATATGTACACTAGAATAAAGGAATGAACATAACTAGAAACAAATCAATGTGCTAGAAATCAGTTTGCCATGCTTATTAAAACAGAAAATTTCTATTTTCCACGCATGAGTTAATCTTTTGAATTTACATGAAATTCAAATATGAAAGATGCCACTCAAGTTTAAAATGTATATTTTCTCTACAAAATTTACTCAAGTGTTTTGACTTGTGTTTTCACTCAAAATACTCATGTAAGTAAACTCTTATGATATTTAACAAGACTTTAATATTCACAAACTTTCGAAAAACTTACAATCAAAGATCATGAGGACTTTTCACATGTTGTAATGGGGTCAAGGCAAAGATAGGAAAGCTTAAAAGGATTTTTAGGGTTTTTGAAAGAAATATAGAAAGAACAAAGGAGCAGTTGCTATATTTGAGAAAGAAATTATTTTTCAATTTTCTACATTTCATTTTCAAAACTTTCATCATATTTCCTTTTTCGCCATTTTTATTACTTGTGGGTGACGTACTCACCCCACACACACTTTATTCCTCAACCATTTCTAATATAATCCATTAACTTCTTATTCCTTCCTAAGGTAAGGAAAAACACAGTCTTTTTCTTTCTAAGGTTTTGCAATAGCCTTAAAACAAGAAAAAGAAATTTAAGGCTCAAACGAGTTATCAATGGATTAATATCAGGTGGCTTATTTGGCCAAGTAGCTAAAAACAAGAAATTCATCAATAATATTAAATCATGCATATTGACCTAAGATGTAAAACAAAAGAATCAAGTTAAATATGAGTATAAATAAAACATGAGCAAGTCACTCAAGAAAACTAGGAATGACACATGGTGGTCCATCCTTTATATTAAGGCTCAAGACTCACAAGGCCAAAACTCTTCCACAAAAGATTTAATCAAGTAATTTTCAAATCAACTCAATTAGCAAATCGGAGAAACAATCCACTCATATCAAGAAGACTCTTATTTTTCCATAATTATGATTATCCCAGTTTCTGAATCAAATCCTAAAAATTCAATGTCAATGTTTTATTGAAAACAATGATATATTTTTGGTGGATTCCTTATAAGAAATATTGTTTAAGAGTTTCCCTAAGTACAAAGTTACTACTTTCAAAATTTTCTCAAAAAGAAATCACACCTTTTTTAAATGAAAATAAAAACAAAAATTGAAAAAAAAAATAGAAAAAAAGAGAATACCTACCTACGATTCGTCTCCTCCACACCTATTTCAAAAATTATTTTCTTTAATTTTACAAAGTACAAGTCATCTTGTACAATTTTTTAATTTTATTTTTATTAAAAATAAAAACATATATTTTTGAAATTTTTTTAAATTTTTTTCTACTTATGCTAAAAATAGAAAATAAATATGCATGCAATTTCACTTTTTTATCAATAATGTTTTCAAAAAAATTTAAATCTAACATTTTTTCCTGTTTAGCAACCTTTCTTATTGGTCTGCAACCAAGTTAACAAAGATCACCACTAAAAATTTATTTGCATCATTAATAGGTGTATTACGATGGTTAACATGATCATTAGTAATCCTTATAATCTCATCTCGTGAGCAAAAAATTGCACCTGAAGTAGTTGAGTTTGTTGCATTATCATTAACGAAGTCAGTTGTAGTAGTAGATGCTTTAAATGCATATTTCAATATCGTTAGTTCTTCAGCTACACTTGGTTCCTCCATTGTATTGTTCTCACAACTTTGCTTTTGAAAATTATCAGATGTACTCATTTCATATCCATCAGTAGACATGTACTCATTTCATATCCAAGTCCGTTATAGTAATGGATGCTTTAGATGCATCTTTCAATATCGTTAGTTCTTCAACTACACTTGATTCCTCCATTTGTTCTCACAACTTTGCTTTTGAAAATTATCACATGTACTCATTTCATATCCATCAGTAGACATGTCAATGTGAGCTTCTTTAATTTCTTCATCCGTAGATTTAACAACATCTTTAGTAAAATTGAAATGTCCATCAATAGACATATTTGTATAAGCATCCATGATTGCATCAATATACCCATCAGTAGATATATAAACATGACGTGCTTTTGGTGTTAGTTGATTTAACATTTGATTCATGTACTCGTGCACATCAGCATTCAATTGTCCCAATTGATTCTGCCAATTTTGATGTGTAGCAATCATCATCTCTTTCATTTCATTGATCATGTGTTGATTTGTCTTATTCATGCCATCCAATTGTTGCTTAATTTCAAATATCATTTTCATCAATGTAGCATGTCTAACGACCTCATTCATTAGCTGACTTAAATCATGAGGCATTTGTTATAAATTCAATAGTTTCAACAAATCTCGGATGACATTGGAAGGTGGTATTAGTAGTAACGAGTAATTCTACAAAGTTGTTGTTACTTGTATCCTCCAACATGTCAAATAGTATTTACTTATTTCCATACCACTCTTGCTCAATATTTTTGCATCGTTGATCACCTCGCAACCTTTCATCAATGACATGTAATTTCTCTCTAACTTCATCCATTAGTATCATAACTTCCCCATAGGATGATCCATTGGTTACTTCAACTTGTTATGGTGGAACATATTGTTGTTGAAAACTATGTGGAACATATGGTTGTTGTGGATAGTAATTGTAATCCATTTGAAAATCACACTTTTGATATTTTCGTATGAAAAATTGATGAAGTCGTTCCATCGTGGAAGCTCTAGATGCTCGCTCCAATCATTGGAACATCAAACAATCCACGAGCAAATGCACTCAAGATGTGGCGGAAACTCGAATCTCTCAGGGAGATAACGATCCTCTCTTGTTCTCGCAAGGATCCTCACCAACACTCTCGGTGTTTCAGAACCCTTAGAGGCGAGAAACCTCTCTAAAAGGTGAGCTTTGAAAATGGGGAAAATCTACTCATATATTTGTCAAGCCCCAATTTCGTCTGCATGAATAAAATCATTTTTTAAAAATATCCAAAAATAAATGTTAAATAAAAAGGATAAAAATAAATTATCTTAAATAATAAATAATAATAATAATAATAATAATATGATTTAAAAAATATTTCTTTAATTTATGTTTTTAAAAGTTAAGTAAAATAAGGATTTTGTGTTTTAGATTAAAAAACATTATTATTTATTAATTTTTGTTTTTTATTAATTAAAATTAAAAATAAAATAAGGAACAATTTTAAAAATTAGAGGAGCAGTTTCTCATGGTTTCAACTTCCTCCAACTGTTGCTCATGCCATCTTCTAATTCACATTGTACATGAAGTTTTGGGAGACACATTCATTTTCATATTACACCTGCGCAGACACCATCATCTTCCTCGCCAATACTTTAATCCATCACCATTGCCATCCTCCACTAGAACACCCATGGACAACGTTAACTTTCACTGATTCATCCACAAATTCATGTTTCATCATCAAGACCTTTTTAATCTTCTTTCCCTTTCTTCCCCAAGGATTCATCCAACAGCATTTCACGCATCACCCATACATTCTCATATTTGAATCACTCATTTTCATATTACCATATTGTTGATGAATTCATACAACACCATGAGTGATTAAAGACCAAGAGATAACAGTGAGAGCAAAGGCAAGATTGGAGCATATCGGAACATAATCAGGTTCATAATTTCAAAATGATGTTTCGTGTTTATTTCGTTATTGTGTATGATTAATGGCAGTAAGCATTCCGATCAAACATCAACAAGAGGTTTCTATGTGTTTTACACAAACAATATATTTGGCAAACTAATAATAAATGAAATGGAGGAAGAAGAGTGTCAGTGTAATGGTTTGTGGTGGTCGCCAGTGTTGTTGTAGAGGTCGCGACAGGGGGAATGGTATGCCATGGTAGAACCTTAAGTGTTTGATTGGATAATGCGATGAATGTGAGAAGGAGTCGTTGTATTGACAACGGTGATATCTTTGACGACCTTGGGGCTGTGTTGTTGTTGTTGTTGGTAGTCCCGTCGAAGTCGTGGACAATAGTGGTGGCTCAATGAGGAAGATGCGACGTATGGATAGGGGCGAATCCGTGTGGTTGTCGCCGCTATTGGTGATAGCGGGTCCAAGAGTGGTTGTCGTTACTGCTGGTGGCTTGGTTGTGGGTCTCGGTTTATTGGTGTTTGCATGGTGGCCGTTAGTAGAAGGAAGAAGATGAGGTTTAGGGTGTTTGTTTCAAAAGTTGCGTTTTGTTATGACTTAGGTTTTAGTAGATTTAATTTTTTCTCCACACACCTCCATAACCTCCATAATTTAATTTGTGCACCCCTACTTTAAAATTGGGTTCCATTTACTTATTTACTTCATGCACTCTCCAATGTAATAACCTCACACCCCTTTTTATTTAGTTTCTCTTTACTTCATGTACCTGCGTTTCACTAAGCACACACTCCACTCTTTTGATTTCATTTTCTAGGTTAGGATGTGTTTACTTTATGCACAACACATTTCTTTTTATGCACCTCATTCCCAAGTGTATAGTTTTTCTCATTGCACCCACACATACTGACTTATGCACTCTCATTTTCTATTTCCAATTTTACTTTTTTTTAATTAAATCTCACATTTCAATCATATAATTTTCTCAAAATATTTTAAATTGAAATAAAAATTAAAATAATTTTTAAAATGATAAAAATAAGAATAAATAAAAATTTAAAATTATTTTTCTTATTTTTCTTCTAGTGTCTGATTGACCATTCGCGTTGCACGACATTTCTTTTTAAAATACAAAAATTATAAAAATTGCTTTGGTGTCTAATCAACTGCTCGCGTCCCATGACACTCCTTTTCAAAATATAAAAATCATAGAACAGTTTTGGTGTTGAATCGACCGCTCGCGTTGCATGACACTCCCTTTCAAAAGTACAAAATATAAAAAATGATTTTGGTGTCAACCCAGCCGCACGCGTCGCATGGCACTTGTTTTCAAAAATGTCAAAAGACAACTTTAAAAAATTAAATATTCTAATTAAGTTTTATTAAGAACTACATGATCCTTGATTCTATATTGTGAATGGAGATACGTAGGAGTAGGGCAAGTCCTTGTCAGGTTCACTCCCTAAAAATCAAAAGGTTTTCTAAATCATTTTCAAATAGTTTTATAAAGAACTATGTAGCCTTGATTTCTCATTTTTAATGAGAATATGTAGGACCAAGGTTAATCCTTGTCGGGTCCTTTTTAATCGAAAAATATGTATGTTAAATAATTTCTTATTTTTTATATTTGGGAAAATAAATATTATAAAATAAACACATCTCTTTTGCAAATTTAATTAAAGGTACCGCCTTTGGACGGGGGTTGTAGGGTGCTAATACCTTCCCTAAATTTGGTTTTCGTAGACTTTATTTTATGTTTATGGTTTTCCATAGTTTTCCAGAATAAACTATGGCGGTAACTTCAAATCTTTATTTTTAAACCAAATTCTTTTTAAGTCCGTCGTCCCGTCGCGATTTAGGTTGCGACAATATTCATCAAAGCTCTCTCATACAAACAAGGAGCTTGTCTTTTATAAAGAAGGAGAAAGGCAGCTCTAAACCCTAACGAAAGACAAAAGGAAACTAAGCGTGAAGTTTTCGTGTACAAAGGAAAGGAAAACATGAACCATCTTCCTAGTTAAAAGAATGAAAGGAAACCCTAGCAACTAAGGGTTGCAACGCGTGAAGAACCCTAGCTATACCTTTGAAAATGAAGAAAGTGTTGAACGTGTAGGTGATGAGGAAATTAGTGTTAGCTTCACGTTTTTGGTGGTTTGTGCGTTGGTGGATTGCGTTGTGTTTCAGGCGCATTCATAAGGTATACGTTGCACGCGTGGAGAGGGCTCAGGTTGCAGGCCCTAAAGGGATCGTTGGCGTTGCTTGCTTGAAGGAAACAGAACCATGACTTGCACTTGTGTGATTCAATAGGAGATGCACTACAAAAATATTTAATTTTAGAAACCCCAGTTAAGTACCAAAGGTTTTTTAAAGAACCCCCAAAAAATTTAAATTTTAATTAATTTGTTCATTTTCATTTTCTTTTGTAAGAATTAATGTTTTAGAAACACTGTCTCGTCTCAGGAGGTGTCGTCGAGTGGTCGTGTTCTATTTAGCAGAGAAGATCTGTCGCGTGGTCGTGTTCTTCAACGGAGAAGATCGTTTAGAGGTCTTAGGAACCATCCTCCACCATCGTTCTTCACTATCTCATGAAACTTCTACAGGTAACGGAGATTGCTCTCCTTGCTTCCAATTTCATTTTCATACTTCGTCTTCGATTTTTCGATTGCTTCCAATTTCGTCTTTCGATTTTTCTCTTTCGATCTCCTGATTTCATCTTCCAGCATTTCAATCTCTGTTTCGTTTTCATTTCATTTGTTACTATATTTGATTTTTTCTTTCGATTTTGTCCTAATTTGGTTTCTCTTTTCGATTTTGTCACTAGCATGCGATTTTGCCACTGGCATGCGATTTTGCCACCACCAAGTAACCGTGCCATACCCATTGCAATTGGAGTGCGTTCAATTTTGTCACTGCCAAATAATCGCGCCATTGCTGTCAAGTTTTTTGCTCTTTCAGTATTTTCTGTTTCTACTATTTGCATATTTCATTGTGCGTGGTAATGTTAATGAGAAGGGTGAAGGGAAGAAGGGGTTTAAAATGATCAGTTTGATAAAGAGGTTTAATTGTAGGGTGAAGGATTTGTTTGAGATTTTGTGGATGAGAATAGGTGGAGGGGTTTTTGTAAGGATTACCATAGATAGAGAGGATTCTTTGACTGAGGGGTTCAACCTCAATGGCGATGATGCCCTGTTTGTTTTTTCAGGGTGGTATTTGGTACATTTGTAAGTCAAAAATGACTTTTAGTTTGCTTTTTTAGATTTTTCTTTCTCAATTAGTATGTAGAATTTGAATTTGACCAATTCATGTCTTCCGAGAAGTTTTCTTCTTTGTTGGTGGTCTTTATCTTTATCTTTTTTTTCTCGTGAAACTTACCAGTGAATACAAGACAATGTCATGGAAAATCAATCCTTTGGCCACTGTCTAAACTTCATAGGTCTTGATTGGTAATTGTATATTAATTATCCCAAAAAAGTAAAAAAAAAATTCATTTCTTAAACTTAGCGAAACTTTATTAGATGTATTGTCTTGGATTAATAAAAGTATTATATACTGAAAATAAATCATAACTTCATTTTTTACATATAGGTTTTTTGGTAATGGATTCTGTTTTCTGATAAAACCTGCATTTTCTAACATATAGTTGCTACTGAACCTGGAATAAGAGCAAAGTCGCAGACATGTAGTGGTGTTTTTTGGTGGTGAAGAGATAAAACTTTATCAAAATGTTATTTAATGATTTCCTTTCAGTTTTTTAAGGTAAATTTTTTCCTTTTAGTTATTGGGGCTTCATTTAATAAATTTAGTTATAGACATGATTCCTCCAACTCGTGATTAGATCATAAAAAATCACATAAAAAACATAGGAATGAACTTTATTTAATTTCATCTTTAATAATTAGACGGAATTTGTAATAATAGCCTTTTCTTTATAATTGATTATATATAAAAATTCATATCTATTATATATTTCATAATTTTTTTTTGGTATTCTTGTATTAACATATTTTGAAAAAATAATATACTCTTTTAATGATTAATATGATGTCAATAAAATATTTGTATCCTTATCAGGTAAAATTTGATTTTTGTCTTCTAAACATATATTGATTTGATTTGGAATAACTTTCTATTAATCTAGATTGTGTGTTTATAAGCTACCCTAACTAGTTTATGAAAATAGGACAGCTTAAAAATTATCATTTTTTTAACTTTTCATTTTTTCCATTACTGATTAATTTAAAACATATTTTATTTTTAGTTCAAAAATTTAAATAACAACATTCTATAATTTTATCCTTTTTCATTAACTAATATTTTCAATTCAATCAACTAGCCAACCATTTTTTAGTTTCCAAGCTACCTAACTTATGACATAATTACATCTAATATATGGTTTAAGGAAACCATTAGGCAAGTACTTCACTTAAATAATTGGTGTATTTGATGAATTTTCAGTGTGGTCATTCAGTTTAGAAAATTACCTCAGATTAAATTAAATGGTTTTGGTGTATTTAATTGAAACAGAAGGCATGCATGCGTTCATCTTAAAGGAAACCTCCTTGCCACTAAATTGTTAACAGGAACAATAAACAAATGCATTTATGTTATGGTTTTCTCTTTAGTTAACGCCTTAATCAGTAAGTTCATGAATTAAAAAAATATTTGCAGACTGTTACAACAAAGATTATAAAGCTACACAAGTAGCTTGCTCTACATGGAACATAAACAGTTGCAGACTGTTACAGTTTTTGCACTAAATACATAATAAGAGTAAGTCTAGCAGTAGCTATACATTATGCACCACCCACTTATTTTAGGACTAAAGATTTTGGAAAGACTGCCTTAGGTCTTAATAAACAACACATGTTCATAATCACATTACCTTTGTTATGATTTTATCAATCCTATTCTCCTTTGTAATGTATGTTATTCTTGTCTTGAAATAATGTATCAATTAATTGACTTGAACAGACCTCATTCTCAATGGACAAATCTTGGATAGAGATGCCTAGAAATACACCTCAATATATGGAAGGATTGAACACATTTTTGGACTTTTCATTTGCCAATAGCAATGTGAGGGGTGAGATAGTATGTCCGTGTCCGAAATGCAACTCTAACAAGTGGCAATGTCGTGAAATAGTGTATGAACATTTGATTCTTAAACCTTTTCCAAAAGGATATACAATGTGGCTTCTACATGGGGAGAGAAGAGGAGAAAATGTACCAGATGAAATACATGTAATGCCGCAAGAAAACAATGAAGTAATTCCCGCTAATAATCCAATGTGTGACATGATTAATGATGCATTTGGGTATCATCAATACAATGATGACATGGTGGATGATAAGGAAACAGGTGTAGAATCAAGCCATAATATGAATGATGATCTTGGAAAAAATTTTCAGTTGATGCAAGAAGGTCAAGAGAGTTTATATGAAGGGTGTGATAAATATTCTAAACTTTCTTTCTTGATCAAGTTGTATCACATCAAATGTATGTGCAAAATAACTAACAAGGGAATGTCCATGATACTAGAGTTGTTAGCCGATGCTTTTGAAAATGCTAAAATACCACACTCATTCTATGAGGCGAAGAAAATCATTAACAAGCTTGGTCTTCATTACACAAAAATCGATGCTTGTCCAAATGATTGCATGTTGTACTTAGGAGAAGATGCAAATAGGGACTTTTGTAAGAAATGTAAAACATCTAGATGGAAGGAAAAAAAAGAAAGGTACAAGTGATAGTGGTACAAGTAATTAAAGAAAAAGGATTCCTGCAAAGGTTTTAAGGTATTTTCCTTTGAAGCCACGCTTACAAAGGATGTTTATATCTTCTAAAATAGCTGAGCATATGCGATGGCATGCATCAAAAAGTACAAATGAAAGCATCTTAAGGCATCCAAGAGATTCTAAGGCATGGAAGACATTTGACCTTAAACATCCTCAATTTGCCTTAAACCCTCGAAATGTGAGACTTGGTTTGGCTACTGATGGGTTTAATCCATATGGAAATCTAAGCACTAGTCATAGTATTTGGCCAGTTGAACTCATATCGTACAACCTTCCTACTTGGATGTGTATGAAACAAAGTTCCTTTATTCTCTCTATGATCATTCCAGGAAAGCGAGCTTCAGAAAATGATATTGATGTATATTTACAACTACTAATAGAAGAGTTGAAAGAGTTATGGAGCACGAGCATCAAAACTTTTGACTCATATGGAAATGAAGTGTTTGATATGCATGCAGCCGTATTGTGGACTATCAATGATTTTCCAGGTCTTGGAACCCTATCTGGATGGAACACACATATTGGGTTGGCATGTCCTAGATGTAATTTTGACACAACTCCTAAGAAGCTTCTTAAAGGTGGTAAATTTTGTTTCATGAGTCATCGTTGTTGGTTAGATGGAAGGCATAGATTTAGGCTGGCTCGCATGAGATTTGATGGAACTATAGAAAATAGAAATCCACCTATGGTAGTGACAGGATATGATGTCTTACAACAAGTTGAAAATGTCAATGTTGAATTGGGGAAATCACCAGTACTAGAAGAACGAGCCAAAAGACAACGGGGAGTTAATTAAGGTAAGTTAGACACTCAACAATGGCAAAAAAAGAGTATATTTTTTGAACTTCCTTATTGGGTAGACAACTTATTACATCACAATTTGGATGTTATGCATATTGAAAAAAATGTATGTGATAATGTGGTATTTACCTTGTTGAATGATAGTTCAAACAAATGTAAAGACAATCTAAAAGCACGAAAGGATTTACAGCTTTGGGGTATTAGACTTGAACTTTGGCCTTTTGAGAATGGTAGATATCTCCCTGCTATATATACATTGACAAATGCAAATAGAGATATCTTTCTCAAAACTTTGAAGAACATGACTGTTCCAGATGGTTACTTTAGTAACATTAGTAGATGCATTGATGTCAAACAACGCAAGCTTGGTGGATTAAAAAGTCGTGACTCACATGTTTTGATGGAGCAACTTTTATGTTCGTAATAAGGCACAAGCAGAAGAGTCAATAGCTGAAGGATACATGGTTGAAGAGGCTTTAACTTTTTGTTCTAGATATTTAGATGGAATTGAGATTGTATTTAATCGACAACGTCATGTTAATGATGAACCTCATATTGTTCCATCTAATGTAAGTACATTATTCCCACAAGTTGGAAAACCAGTCGGGTCTTTTGTATATTTCACTCTATCGGCAAAGGAAAAGTTGCAAGCGCATCGTCATGTACTTTTGTATATTTGGTTTTTCGTTCAACATTACATTATATATTTTATATCTTTGACATAGGGAATTTAGAGACACTTTACGAAGACAACTAAGAAGCCGCACACGATCATCCTTGTCAACACCCAATTTCGTCCGGGTGAATAAATTTATTTTCAAAAAATAAAAAAAAAATAGAAAATAAGGTGAAACAAAATTTTCTTTAAATATTTTCAAACTTTAATTTTAGAAAAAAAAACTAAAAAAATAAAAAAAAGAAAAAAAAAGAGAAAAAATAAATAAAAAAGGAGGAAGAGCCCAATTTGTTATTAATTTTCATGAGCCCAATAACTCAAATATTTTCTACCTTTGTTCCTGATAGAGAAATTAATTATATAATAATTAGAAGCAATATCTCTTCAAATGGTAAGAATCAATATTATTAATTGGGATTAATTTTGTGCTCTAATTTGTTATTGATGATGATTGATTTTGTGCTCTGATTTACTGCGATTTGATACTCATAATTTGCTACTATCATGACCAATTCCATCCTTATATTGTTCGTTACAATTAAGGCCGAGATTGCATTTATATTGCAAGGTGTGAGTATAAATACGCACTCTGTCATGACCGAAGAAGAAATTCTCTACACTTCTCTAATTCTTTCCCATCACCACTCCCACATACACACCCCCTTTCTGATCTCTCTTAAAAAAAACATATTGAAAGAGGTAGAAAAAAGAAGAAGAAAACATTCTCTACCCTCTCTCTTCCTCTCATTACCACCCACATAGACACCTCTCATCTTTATCTCCCTTGAAAAAAAAACACAAAAATATTATAAAAGGAAGCAAGAAAAAAGAAAAGGCATAAGGTACGTCATTGTTAGTTTATTTTTCTTTTGATTTTTTTAACTTTCATTATTTTGTTTAAATCATAAAAATTGTTTTTTTCTATTTTTTTGTGTCTGCCCGACTGCTCGCGTTGCATTACACCCATTCTAGACTTTCGTTCTTTTTTTTTCTAAAAAATATATACCAATCTAAGAATAAAAAAATAGCTTTCTTTGTTTACTTTTTAATATCTATTTGGTTGCTCATGTCGTAGTGATATCCACATCCACTTTTAAATAACTTTAAAAAACATGAAAAAATTATAAAAGATTAAAAAGATAAAAAAAAATCAAAGATTAAAAAAAAGAATTTATTTTCATTGTCGGTCCGGCCGCTCGCGTCGCATGACACCAATAATAAAATTATACTAAAAATTTGAATGAAAAAGTTTTCAAAATTATTAAAAAAAAAATTAAATCAGTTTTCAAATATTTTTCAAATAGATTTTTCAAAAAGAACTACGTAACCCTGATTCTCCATTCACATGGAGATATGTAAGAGCGAGGATTAATCCTCGTCGGGCCCAAAAAATCAAAAAAATAGTTTTGTTGTTTTTTTACATTCTTTTATTAATATTTTTGGGGAAAATTAAATATTTTGAAAAAACCACATAACTTTTGCACATTTAATTAAAGGTACCGTCTTAGGACGGACGTAGTGGGGTGCTAATACCTTCCCCACGCGTAACCGACTCCCGGACCCAAAATCTGGTTTTTCGCAGACCTTGTTCTTTTTATGGTTTTCCATAGTTTCCTATAATAACTATGGTGGCGACTCCAAAACTCTATTTTTTGCAAATTTTAATTTTTGGTTCGTCGTCCCGTCGCGATTTCGGTTGTGACAATCCTCTATGATAGACAAGAGGGTTCATAGGGAATTTATAGAGTGGTTTTCACCACGTGTATGTATATTTTCTCCAATAATCTTTAATTTATATATATTATTAAAATATTAAGTATGTTTTTGAATATTAAGTATTTTGTTTTGTTTTGTATCAATTGGTATCCATTCAATTGATTTAAAATTCTTAGCTATGGGTCTGATTGATTGTGCAAAGCGATATAGCGCCTACAACGTGAATGGGTTCAAATTTTGTATATTGGTGTGTGACCTTTGGCTTAAAACACAAAATAGTGGAGTGTTTGGTACATTTGGGACAAGGAGTTATGCAAGTAGCATTGATAATCAAATGCGGTTTGGAGGTGTGCCATATTACGGTCGATTGGAAGACATAATTGAAATAAATTACCATGGACATTTCTCAGTTGTTTTATTCAAATGTATGTGGGCTAATACAACTTCTTCTAGAGGGATTATGACGGATGACTTTGGATTTACATTCGTAAATTTTTCACATTTGATCTATACTGGTGATAATGATAATGATGTGCCATACATTCAAGCATCAGAAGCTCAAATGGTGTACTATGTAGAAGATGAGTTGGATAAAAATTGGTGCATACCTGTATATTTAAAGCCTAGAGACATGTACAACATGGGTGAAGAAGATGTTGACGATTTTCATGAATCTGAACCATTTGAGCAAAAAAACTTAGAATTACTATATCCAGATGAGGATGGAAATATACAACTAGTAAGGTAATTGTCACATAACACTATTTTTCCTATTCAGTTTTCTTAATTATTTCAGTTTATATATGTTGGTTGATCCCAACTTCTCCAAATGTTAGTTCTCTAAATCAGTTTCATAATGAATTTGTAACATTGTTTCTGATTCTGCAACGAGTTAGCTTGCATTTTTATTCTCTGTTCTAATTTGTTTTTCATGCTATGAAATGCATTCCAATCATCTCAATCACATTCCAATGCTTAATTCTGGTTTAAAGAACAAGTTAGATAATATAGTTGTTAGGTAACACCATTAAGTTCATTTTTGCATAATTGAGTTTTGGTTTATGTAATTGAATTTCAATTTCTGTATTCTAGAATCAATTCTGATTTTGATTTCGTTTTAGTTTTCGTATTTGAATCATGTTTTCATATTTCTGATTCTAGTTTCGTTTTAGATTTTAATTCATCTCATGCATTTCTATATTGATTCAGATTCTAATTTCATTTTAGTTGAAGAGAATAATATTTGGAGTGGAATGTTGAAGAGGAATTGGTGTGTGTGTGTGTGTGTGAGCAGAGGAGTAAGGTTGGTTATATATTTATAGTGCAAGTCCTAAATGGTAGGGAGCCAAGTGCCAATGCAGAAAGAGTTTGAGAAAAAAAAATGTAGGCTTTCTCGATAAGAGAGAGAAAGAAAGTGTGAATAAATGGAAGTATCGCAGGGATCTTAGTATAATTAATTAAAGAGCCTCTGATGCTGTTTCATGGCCAAAACTGACATTGAAAACAGAGAACTAAAGAAGCATGGAGCTGTTTACATGTTTTGTGTTTGACTTGAAAGGAGTGGAATCTATTCTTGGCTGCAGGGCCAAATTGGCCTAGTCGTCATGCTTTAATCAGTTGAACATCAAATGGAACTTCATTTTAAGGGACTAGGAGTATTGATAGATTATGAGGTCTACAATTTTGTGGAAGTTAGTTAGGTTAGTTTGGCGGGATGAGATAGTAGAAGAAATAAAGCATAATTGCCTACAAATAAAGAAGGGGAAGGTTTAGAGAGAAATCATCATATTCTTGGAGAAAGTAATATAGGCTAGAGTGGAGAGAGTCCTATGTAAAGAAGAAAGACCACGTAAAAAAACAAAAGGGAAATTAGATATTTTAGGAATGATCTCATCTAGTATAGTATGCAACTGCAGATGAACTAATATTTTAGGAACACATTAATGGAAATTTAAGATGCATATTTGCTTAGGTTGAAGACATTGTCAACGAGTAATCTGCAACTGCACATCGTATTTTAGTATAGTTGTCAATCTAGAATAAAAAGTGCAAAGTTAAACATTGTCAATTGCTTCATATTTGAGAATCCAGCAAGTCAAACTTACATACTGCAATAAATAGCAGCAAATCATAAATGCAGCAAAAAATGTTTGGGAAATTGGTAGAGTTGAGAAATTTGATGGAAAGTGGGTTAGGGAGAAAGTTTGTGTCACATCCCTGTAGTGTGAAATGAAGAGATATACAAAAGAAGAACAGAGAAGATTTTGTGATAAAAGAAAGATGGCAAAAACAATTTGAAAAGTGCAAAAAAGTCACCTTAATGTTAGTTTTGAAATGGTGAGTTTAGCCAAGAAGGGGGGGTTAAATTGGCTTTATAAAACTTTTTCGAAAGCTTAAACCTTTTTTCAATTGAATCTAATGGACTGGAAAGTTTGGATGTAAATGCAGCAGACCAATACACTTTCAGTCGATTAAAATATAAAATAGCAGACTAAATTGTTCTTGATGCTATGAAATAGTCGATTAAAAATGCAATTCAGTCGGCTAAAATACTAGAGAATTATGCAGAATGCAGAACTTGTGAATTCAACTCAAACAACAATCTTTTACATACAAGACATGTTCCAATCAGTATTTATAACAAGTATAAAGCCTCAGATTACACAAGAACGCATTAAATCACACCAAAGATCAAATTGCTTGGTTTTCTTGAGTTTTTAAAGAGTTTCAAAGAGAGAGAGAAGAGGGAAAGAAGATTGCACAACTATTTTTATATTGGTTCACTCAATCACAGAGCTACATCCAGTTTCCCAGGACAACCTGAGCTCGGTTTCCACTATATTCAAAAGTTTTACAAATCACAAACCAAGATTACACTTTTGAACACAAAGCACACAAGATCTTTGACTCACACAAAAATCTAGAACCACAACCTACAAGAATCACACTTGCAGACCTGAAATCACATCAGGCAAACCATCCAGAGGCATAAGAACATCCAAACCTGATGGTGTCTGTCCCTAGCACACCATACATGTGTTCTTCAAGCTACTCACAAGCCAAAATGCCTCCAAAATAAACCAAGATCAACCAAGATCTTCAAACCACGAGTTTCGGCTGTGTATTGTAGAGAGAGAACGCTTCCTAGAGATGAATGACACGATTTGGTTCAGAAAAACTTAGATTCGCACCTCTGCTCGCGCAAAGACAACTTATATAGTTTTGGTTTAAGTGAAATCAGTCGATTGAATTTTCCGTATAGTCAGCTGATTTCACCTGACTTAAGTGAAATCAGTCGATTGAAAAATAATTCAACTGACTGAATGCATTCATACCAGAAACTATATACAACAAGCCTTTTAACCTGTTAAAACCCATTTTAACAGATTAAAAGAGACACACTAAGGCACACAAGACATCTAACCTATGTCATATAGCCTACCAACATTGTATAACACTAAACCATTACATTTAACATGTTATTTTCATATTTAACACACTAAAACTAAATCTTCAAGTGGATCTTCATCAATCTTCATCAAACTTTATCAAACACTTAAGATCTTCATGCACATGACTTTATCAATTCTTTGCTTCAAGCTTGCTTGTGCCAACACTTAAGAGAATTGACATTTTAAATTGAAAATCGTAATGTTAGGTATCAAAAATTTTCTGTTAGATAAGATGGGACCTTGCAAGATAAACATGAAATTGGGAAGCAAATAAATAATACATGATAAATGGAAAATGTTTGTCTCACGTTACAGTAAAAGATGCCAAGTCAGTTGAAAAGGATAAATAAAGAGACTTTTGTTTCCATGTATGTTTTTTATGATAACAAGTCCTGCATTCCATGTATGTTAGGGGTCTAATTAAGAAAATTGTAGAAGATTAAGGGTCAAATAGACATATTGGTGCATTAAACCAAAATAGCATTAACACTAAACAAATCATATCTTACAATTGTTCAATCATAAATTGATATGATCATTTTATTTTACAATTATTACTGAAAGGGCATAGTTACCATATTTACTTATTCCATAGAAGAAGAAAAAAACATAATTTGAAAGTCTTTGAAAAAAAGAATCCATCCCTGTACAAAGTGCAAACTGAAAATGTAGAAAGCTAGTCAGAGAAGTCTGAATCACTCTTTTTCATTTACAGAGATTTATGACAGTTAATCAGAATTACAAAGATAGAACACTAAGTTTAGACAGAAATCTTCTTGGTATTGTTTCTCTTGAACCTGTTATAATCTTGCAATAATCTACCATGGAATTCCTGCTTCATTTCATCCCACACTGTTTTGAAAACCTGTCAACGAATTTATTGATCAACAACTCATCATCAAAAAAACTTGTCTAATAAAATGTGGTTTTTATAGATTTTCTTTTTCGGTATGTTACTTATTGACTTTACATATTACCTGATACTAACACATGTGTTTGTCTTATTTTTTAAAGACCACCTAAAGATGAACAAAACATCAACCAAGAGTAATAGTTCGAATGTACACACCACCCATAAGTCCTTTTCTACATGGGGACAAGTAGTTAATCACAAGTCTTCTTCACGTCATCATCCATCTAATCCAGGTAGTATGTTGAATTTAAAATTGAGTTATTAAATCTTCAAGAGTTTTATTGGTTGTCAAGAGTCTTCAAGAATAAATTTGCAACCTCAAATAAGTCTAAGTCAGATACACAGGTGCATATATCATTTCCTACACCTAAGTTTACTAATTATAGACATCTTCAACGTCCATCTACACCAGGTTAGATATCTCAACTCTCTTACTAATTTTTTTCCATCTATATTCAACAAATTGATTCATTTTCCAAAACTGAACAGGTTCTTCATTTCCATTTCCCCATCCACCTCCAACTGTACCTCAAAGAAGTAGTGAACATGTTCCCCCTCCACCTCCACCTGCACCCCAGCCAAGTACTGAACAAGATCCCCCTCCATCTACACCTACACCTCAACCATGTAATGAAAAGGATCCCCTCCACCTGCACCTGCACCTCAACCAATTACTGAACAGGATCCCCTTCTATCTGCACCTGCACCTCAGCCAAGTAATTTACGTTTCACATATTTATGCACACTTGTTTTTTTTTTTTTCATTCAACTAATTTACTTCTAGGAACCTTGAAAGTGAGGATATCTTCAACTAGTACATCATATGTATATTCTGAAAGTGAAGAGGAAGAAAGTGAGGAGTCTGAGTTGCAAGAAGATCAATAGAGGCTTGTAGCACGAAAGAGAGCATGGTTTGTTGATGTTATTAGTATGCAACTACTTAAATTATGTGCTGGAACACAATTTTAATAACTCCATGTCAGATTGAAACTTTTGTATATATGTATGTTTTCAAGCAGTAAGATTTTAGTTTTTCTAAATTTTCAAGCAGTAAGTTTTCAACCATCACAATTTTTAATATTTTCTGAATTTTTCTGATGCCTAGTATTTTTATGTATCAAATACTAGAAACTTTGTAACTTTGTACTACAACTGTAAGTTTTGATGTCTAGTATCTAAAGTAGTAAGTTTTAATTATTGTAACTTTGTAACTTGGATTTTGATGTATCAAATACCAAAAACTTGTAATCAAATTCTGTCTACACTGAATTCTTATTTTTAATCATGCAGATTTTTAGTTAAATCTACACTATTTAACTTATTTTTCAAACTTTATCGATGATCAAGGAAAGATAAATACAAAACAACTACGAGCCAATGATGTATGGAATTTACCTACAAATGAAAGGATTGTTGTGCAATGGAATAATGAGGGTCAACCAATTGGAGATAGTGGAGCATTATTGAATAGGTTTTTAGGTAGTGTTTCAAGAA
>Ga0214545_1001027_pt1 | contig 49973 bp, 30 predicted proteins | sample CNSS4metaG_FD_160064 | JGI IMG/M metagenome (GOLD analysis project Ga0214545, IMG submission 160064) | Root nodule microbial communities from cowpea collected in UCLA plant growth center, Los Angeles, California, USA - CNSS4 | ecosystem: Host-associated > Plants > Roots > Nodule | place: USA... | reverse complement strand
ATAAGTTGTAAAACTTTGCAGCTGAAGGATTTGGATCTTCTTCCACTTCAGAATTGATTCTACCCAAAGAAGCATCAATAATCATATCTACATATGGCCTTTTGCTCTCATCAATAGAATCTTGGATAACAGATGTTGATGAGTTATCTTCCCATTTCTTCTCACCATGAAGAGTCCAACTTACATAACCATCAACAAATCCATGATGATATAAATGTTTCTCCACATTAAATGATGTCTCCCAATAACGATTTCTACACCTTGTACAAGGAAAAGGAATGCGTCCTGTTACATCTGGAATTATTGGGTCTCTAGTAGCTATTTGAATGAAATCATCAACTCCATCTCTAAATTCTCCACTTATCATGCCAGATTGATCCTTTCTTTGTAACATCCATGTTCTATTAGGTCTCATGACTTGTCATTGGTGTGATACATTAAAACAATAATTATTTCAATTAAGCTAGCAATTAAAACAAATTGAATACATAACCCCTCCCACGTTTAACTCTTACACGAAAATGGTACCACATTCTAGAAAAGATAAAGAAGAAGTGAAACTAACTACAGATGGAATACCATCAACCAAATCAGAAATATATAAATGTAGAGTATGCAGATTTTGGTACTAAAAACAATTGATCTTTAAGCATATTAAGTTTCATAGAGGAATTCTGCAAACTAATAGAAGAGTAAGTGTGAAAGTTGAATTTCGAAACCCTATTCATGGTGTAAAGGACTCTAGGTGAAAATTATACTTTATAACCTTAAAATAAATGTTGACATCTCTATGTATTTGTATTCTGATAGTAAATATAAAATTATTATAATAAAAATATTTTCAATATGTTTATGTATTTGTATTCTGATAGTAAATAGAAAATTATTATAATAAAAATATTTTCAATATGTTTATAGTAATATGTATATAATTTATTTACTTCAACATTATTTTTACTTTCTTACATTAAAGAACTTAAGTACAAATAAAGATAATGAAAATGTGATTAATTTAATGTAAGTAATAAAATCTTTATTTCCTTGGTTAGTTCAAGTTAAAAAATTTCAACATTAAATCTTGAAAACCACTTAATTTAGAAGTTATTTTCACAAAAAAACTCGAAATGAACATCATGTTCAAAATTGTTTTACATATTTTAAAATAAAATAAATTAAGGGTAGAGAATTTTATTTTAACATCTCTAAATAGTTGTGATAGTTTTTTGCACAACGCAATATGGAAATAAATTAGTTAGTTTTAGCAGTCATGTGACTTAAAGTAAAATAAGCATTATAAATATGTTTCAAATAAGTATATTTGTTATTGTTTAAATCTTACTACATTTTGAAGTTATCAACACTTAAAATGTTTTATAAAATATAAAATAATATACTATACACATATTTTAGTTTTAGTTTAATTGTATACTGAAAATATTTTCAATATATTTTTTTTTTAGTTTTTAAATATTTTTTCTTCTTTGTAATAAATTAAATTTCATGTACATAAATCTTTGATTTTATATTTTTGGTTATTTTCTTACAAGTTTTAATTGCATTGAATTTTATAGTTAACAAAGATAGAACTAAATTAGAAGAATTTTCAATTTTCTAAATAACCAAGTTGAGGAGAATAGGTTTGCTAACCTTGTACTTCAATCTTCCCCTAAATGAACAAGTACATGTGGCCTCATATCAACAACCAATAGACATCGCTAGTTTTGAAACCTCTGTTGCAATGATTCCTGTGGAACGACCAGCAGTGTAATTAGTTTGTCAGATGAATCAAATTCCAGATTGTTAGTATCATCTCAACAAAATATTAAGGAACACTGTAGTCCAATGGGAAGTGGACTATATTGTTCCACAATTGAGGAAGGAGAAGAAAAATCATGTAATGATGATAGGAAAGAGTTCATTGACAGTTTCATCCCAAGGCTCTGTCATTTCATCCCAAATTTCTAGAGATTTTTCAAATGATCAAAATCCTGAGAAAATTGGATCATGTTCAGATAGCAACTCGGAAGTAGAAGTTCTATCGAAAACAACAAAGTACAACCATTTTGATAGTAACACTTCTTTCAGTAAACTCCTTTAAATGGTTAGTTCAACCAAGTTTTATGAAGATAACAATAAGAAAAGCAAATCAAATATGAACTTAAGAGATGCATATGATCAACCTTTATGCAGGCAGCATGACAACCCAAAAGAAAGCTTGCAAAAATCAAGTGTTACTCAAGGCTCTTCAGAAGCATCCATCAACCTCTCCCATGACTACTTTGATCCTTTCGAAACCAAATCATCAAGTGACTTGATGAAAAAGGATGAAAATGTTATGAACAGATCTAGTTCACAAACAACAGAACCTGCCAGCCAAGTTGCAATTACTCTTTCTCAAACTATGGTGTCTCTAGTCCATCCTCAGGAATAAAGCAATCACCAACAGCAAAGCTTTTTCAATTTCAACAGCCAAGGACAAACTCAAGATCTTATGCAAAAAGAAAGAGGATCAGATCTTGGCAAGCAAGAAAATGCCACGAATGGAACCAATGAGATAAGTTATGCCCCAATAAAAACAAAGAGCAAGGGTCAAGGAAAACATCAAAAGGATGATTTTAACTGGGATAGTTTAAGAATAGAAGCACAAGCTAAGGCTGGGAAAAGAGAAAAGACAGCAAACACCATGGATTCTTTGGATTGGGATGTTGTGAGATGTGTAGATGTTAATGAAATTGCCCAGACCATCAAAGAACGGGGTATGAACAACAGGCTTGCAGAACGGATTCAGGTAGAATAAAATACCATGAAATACTTATAACTTTCTTGAGACAGACACCCTATGAATGCAGCTTATAGTACATGATACACTATGTAGAATTTCCTGAATAGACTGGTTGAAGAACATGGAAGCATTGACCTTGAATGGCTGAGAGACGTTCCACCAGACAAAGCAAAGTAAGTCCAGTGGTTAATTAAACTTCCTAATGAAGTACTATTTCTTATACAATAAACTTAGCATTTATTTAATCTTGTTGGTGAAACCAACATCCCGAACTCTCTCATTACACATACAGAGAATACTTGCTCAGTGTAAAAGGATTGGGATTGAAAAGTGTGGAATGTGTGCGACTTTTAACACTGCATCATCTTGCCTTCCCGGTAAGTTGAAAGAAATTTGTGCAATTACTGGAATATAGAATAAATCTGATAAATTATTGACATATAACACAGGTAGACACAAATGTTGGACGAATAGCAGTTCGACTAGGGTGGGTACCTCTGCAGCCACTACCCGAATCATTGTAGTTCGACTGGGGTGGATAAATTTTTTGGACTAGACATCAACATGAAAAAATATGCAACTATACCAAACTAAGACTTGGCTCCATTATTTGGATGCATTTACCCAACTCACCTTTCATCGAAGTCAATTACTACTAAAAGGTGAAACGACAATAATAATGATAAGCAGCAAAAAGGTGAAACGGCAACAAGCTACGTGCAATAACCAAGTGACAAATGATAAGCAACGCCAGTTTCAAAAGTTCAGAGTCAAATTTAAGAAAACTTTCGAATTAAATTTGAATAATAAGAAAATACAATTGCAATAATAATGACAATAGTAACACTAAAATCGTCACAACTGCCATGTTTTATATCAATCACACATGAGTTTCTTGAACTATAACTGGTTCTAAAAATTCACATCTCTCAGCTTGTGCTCAACTGTACTTGGCAGTAGCTTACAAGCTGCAGAAAAATGATAGTGTTTCCTCTAAGCATTTACTGCAAGTGTTTTTGTGATTCTCCTAGGTTTTGTGATTGCTTCGATGCAATTTGGTAAGCCAATAAATTATATCAAGCGATGAATTACATATGACTTTGTATTGTCTGATAAATCATGAATGACTTTGTATTGTCTGATAAATCATGAATTGTCTGAACCATACTAACCTACGATCGTTGCAATCTGAACTACCGATGAAACTGAACTTGAACCGATGAAACTGAACTTGAACTTGATAATATTGCTGCAACCTCCCAAACTTGGTTCTCTTCAAAATAGTTAATCGATTAGAAAACGTTTTTTCTCCAAACCAACTTCGAAGAAGGTGAACGAGAAATGACAGAGGTTGAGATAATTAACTTGATTTAGGAACCAAACTCGACGTCATTGCAACCTTTTCGGTACTGTCTCCAAGCTGAAATCAAAACCCTAATGTTCACACTTCTTCATTATACAAAATCCGACAGCCTTCGATGCGAGCTTCCGGTGCCTGCGAGTCACTATACGAAATCTGATAGCCTTCGATGCGAGCTTCCGATGCCTGCAAGTCTCCGACCGTTCAAGCAAAAGGCAAAGTGATCCAAGAGCAGATGGTTTTATTCGAATGTTCAAACAGTGACATGAATGTCTCCGACAAACAACTGTTTAAAGTTTCATACGAATAGGATTAAGTTTTAAGTTGTATGCTTTATGTTTTTAATTCGTTTTTAAAGTTTCATACGAATAGATTCAGTTATAAGTTTTATGTTTTTAATTCGTTGACTTTCATTTTATATGTTGTATCATTTTCATTTATTTATAGTATTTATAGTATTTATAGTATTTATATTATATATATATATATATATAATATTATATAAAATATATATATTTTTTAAAGTTAAGTGTTTAATTAAATCAAGTTAAATATTCATATTTTATAAATAAAATACATACATACAATTTATTTTTATTTATAATATATCCTAAATAATTTATTTCATATTTAAAATTTTTTAAAAAATAAAACAAACTGTACCATAAATATAACAATATATAATAATATGTGACAATATAAATTAATTATTAATTTAATAATTCTTTTATTCAAATAAATTAATATAAAATATAAAAAAATAGCGTAAAAGATAATAAATAATTATCAAAATAATAACTAATCATTTCATTTTCTATATAATTAATAAGAATTGTTTTAATACCTTTTGTAATAATATTTAAATGGAAAAAAATATTGTTTTAGTTAAATGGTAGTTATTATTTAATATATATATATATATATATATATATATATATAAAATAAAAATAATTTACAAATAATGGATTAATTTATATAATAATAAAATATATTTTTGAAGATTAACATTGATAGTTTTTAAAAATTTCTTTAATAAATTCATTTTTTATAAAATAATTTGTATATTATTTTTTTAATTAGAAATTCTATTTATTAGTTTTGGATTAGCAATAAAATAATTTTATAGTTAAAATCATAGCTAATTAGCTTCAACTTAATTATCATATTATGTTGTATCCAATCCCTAACTATTAGCTACAACTTAACTGCAATATTATGTTGTGTCTAATCCCTAACTAATTAGCTTCAATTTAACTACCATATTATGTTGTGTCTAATCCCTAACTAATTAGCTACAACTTAGCTACAATATCTATGTTGTGTATAATCTTTACCTAATTAGTTACAATTTAGCTACCATATTTATGTTGTGTTTAATCCCTAACTAATTAGTTACAACTTAGCTACCATATTTATGTTATGTTTAATTCCTAACTAATTAGCTACAACTTAGTTATCATATATATGTTATGTCTAATCCCTAACTAATTAGTTACAACTTAGCTACCATATTTATGTTGTGTTTAATCCCTAACTAATTAGCTACAACTTAGCTACCATATTTATGTTATGTTTAATTCCTAACTAATTAGCTACAACTTAGTTCCCATATATATGTTATGTCTTATCCCTAACTAATTAGCTACCACTTAGCTACCATATTTATGTTGTGTTTAATCTCTAACTAATTAGCTACAATTTAGCTACCATATTATGTTGTATCTAGTCCCCCACTAATTAGCTACAACTTTGCTACAATATTTGTTTGTCGCTAATTTGTCTCTAATTAGCGAGTAAAATTTTCCCTCGCAAATCAGCAAATTTCTTGTAGTGTCAACACCCCTCCACACACTCAACCACTTGAGCTACCATTGCTCCTTTTCACAACTCTTCGCATTTATATTTAATTTTTTCAGGTCTTACACTTCCAATTTTTTTCTAATTCCCATATCACGTAGGTAGAACCTTGCACGGATGCCATCCTTAGACTTAATAGGAACATTCAACAATGTACCTATCACATTGTCAAATACATTTTTTCCCAATATGCATCACATCAAGAAAATGTCTAATGTACAAAGACTTCCGATATGGCAAATAAAAAAGGATTGACTTTTTCCACCACTTACATGTGACAAGATCTCTTCAAAAAGGTTTACCTTGTTATTTATGTTCTTTACTTTATCAAAACCTTTATCACCAAACAACAATTATGGAGCTCTAAGTTCTTCTATTCTTCCATTAAACGCTTTTCTCCACTCTCAATAATGATGTTTTGAAGGTAAGAATCAACGATGGCCAAGAAATACACTTTTCATACCATGTTCCAATTGCACCCAATCTGTATTATCTTCACATATACGACATGCATATTTCCCTTTGATACTATATCAAAATAGATTACCATTTGTTGAAAAATCATTAATTGTGCCAAAAAACATTGCTTTTATCTTGAAACTTTCTTCCATATGGCCATCATACACCTTTACACCTTCGCTCCACATATCCTTCAAGTCTTCAATCAAAGGTGTCAAGTATTTGTCTATGTCATTCCCTTGATGTTTTGGTCCTGGAATTAACATGGACAACATCATGAACTTCCTTTTCATGCATAGCCATTGAGGTAGATTAAATATAATTATAACCATAGGCCACATGCCATTTGAGTTTCTTTGCATACAATGTAGACTTATTCGATTAGTAGACAAAGCAAGACATAGGTTTCTTGGTTCTTTCTCAAAATTAGGGTAATCATGGTCAAGTATTGCCCATTAAGGAGAATGTGCATGGTGTCAAAGCTTTCCATCACATGTCCTTTCTTCCGCATGCCATCTTATGTTCTTTGCGTCTTGTTTATTATGATACATACGCCTAAATCTTAGTATTATAGGAAAATACCATACCACTTTGATCGTCGCTGAATTTTTCTTATAGTGCAATGCCCTACATTTAGGGCATTTATCTTATGGTGCATATTCATTTTAAATATCAAACACTTGAGGAAAATCTCGCATATCCTTTTTGATAACATTTGCAATCTCCTCAACTTGGTCTAACTCATATGTTGTGTTAGTCTCTTTTGGTGCATTACTTATACTATCATGCAAATCATGATCTATATCTATTTTTCTATTGACACCGTGTTTGGTTCAACATGAATAATTTTTATCAATTCCTTTCCATGCTAAATGTTCTTATAATTTATCTATAGTTACCGTAACATCTTGGCCGGATGTTACTAATTTAAATAAATAAAAATAGAAATTAATAAATGCTCAACAATTAATAAACCTTTTTCCCAAAACGCGGGAAAAATTTAAATTTTTATTTTGAGCGTTTAAATCTAAAACCATAATCCACTTAAAAATATTACAATTCAAAATCTTATAATCATATTGAAATCGAAATAAAAGAAATACAAGTCTTTAAATTAATTCCCATGCTAGCCCCTCTCCGGCTCTAAGCGTTCGCATAATCATCTACAACACCATTTGCTCCCTGTAACGACTTACATGATCATCGCCAAACATAAGCAGATAGGGTGAGCTCAAAGAATAGAAGAAATAATAAGCATCACAATGTAAACCTACATCCCAACTTATTAAATTAACCCAACACCCCTTCAGAGAACCTCCATCTTCTAACACTAGAAATCATTGCCACCACCATGTACATCCAAATTCTACACACTTTGATAATGGCCTTACGTTAACACTTCCCATGAGCCACCACTCGTAGATCACACGTGCGGAAATCACCTCTAACAGTTCAAGCACACATACAGACTAATAATTACATGCTCATATGAATTTATATGTCCATACTGCATTATTCTAAGATCCAATTATAAATTAGGCATAAGTACTCTAACATTTGTGTTCCTACAAAGAACAAATAAAAAATATCAGGGAACACAAATAATGTCTTACCTCAAACCTTGACCCTTCGAGCCGGCTCCTTCTTGGCTTGTACATGTCATCTCTGAATGTAACCGGTCTGGACCCTTAGGGGGTTACATGCAGAGAGGGCTCCGACGATCAAGTCAACAAAAAGTTATACAAAAGTCAAATCTCAGATTAGGGAATTAATGAAAATGTACCCCTTAATTGCTGGGGTCCACGCATATTTATAGAGTTATTAATTATGTCTTGTCATCTTTCTGGGCTGGATCAATATTTGGGTCTTAGATAGGCTTGCGCTTGGCCCAAGCCCTGTGTTTGCGCTTGTTGGTATTAGGGACCCTTGTTTGCGACATTCTAAGTTTAGGGTTATTAACTTATTATGTATTGTCCTTTGCAGTAGGCGGCCTGGGCTGCTATATGGTTCTGCTTGACTAGTTACCTATGTACTAATTTTATTTGTGGGGCTATGTCTAGGCAGTCTTGGCTGTGTAGTTGCCTTGGTCTGCCTAGGTATAGTACAATTCTCAATTTGGATCCCTACCAACACATAATTTAACCTTAAGTACAACTTACCCATTATATACATTTTGTCCTAAATATCGGTTTCCCAAGTTAAACCATGAATCACATAATTTTAACAGGAATCCATTATGCCAATAACAACTCAACACCCACAACTGAATAATACATCCAACTCATATAGGTTCATAAATTTATTTAACCCCAGTTGTAGCCCGCCCTTTTATCATAATGCCTCATGGCCAGTCACAATTCACCTTAAGTTGCACACTTATACCTTTGCATTTAAACATATAATGGTCCAACAGTTCATTCCATTATATTCTAGTAGTCATATATATATATATATATATATATATCCAATGCTAAGAGCGGGGGAGGGGGGATTGACTTGGCTAGTTAAAAAATAGGAAGTCTTTTGAAGGTTTAAAACTGTTTTAAATTGAATAAATTCGATTACCAAGTTTGGATGCAAACACCTTTGTACAATACACTTTCAACCGATCAAAAACAAAGTTAGTCGATTGATTTTACTAGACATATGTTGTACTGGTATAATCAATCGATTGAATTAGAAAAATAGTCGATTGAAATACTGGGAATAATTCAGAAATGTAGATTTGTGATTTAAAGCAAGAGCCACCAAAACACTCAAGAATATCAAAATGATGGTTTAAATCCAAATTCTTTAAACTTTGAATGATAATGCAAGAGAAAAGGTTTAGAGAAAAGATTGATGCATGAGATTTTTATATTGGTTCACTCAAACTTGATCTACATCCAGTTTGTAAAGGCAACTTGAGCCCGACTTTGCACTATTTCAAAAGATTTACAAAGTTTACACTCTTACACTTTCAAAATTAGCAAAAAACACACACAAAAGACTCTTGAATCACACAAGAATCACAACAACACAACAAGACACCTCTTGCAGACTTGGAAAACCACCAGGCACACACACAAAGCTTGAGAAAGATCAAACCTTTGTGGTAGCAAAGCCTTGCCTACCCTAAACACCTTCTCCAAGCTTCAAACACAAGCAAAAGCTTCAAGAATTGATCTAACATCAATCTTCACCAGCTGCAAACTGAATGATCACGAAAGAGAGAGAATTTCAAGGTTTCCAGAATGGTTTCACACTCAAAAATGGTCTTGCTACCTCTCTTTCAAAAATCACAACACTTATAGTCAAACTGTTACAAAATTCAACATGTTGATTTTCACATCAATTGGTTGATTTCACTTAACTTAAGTGAACTCAGTCGATTAAAAAATAAATCAACTGATTGAATAGGTCATAGTTTATGACTATTGTAGCTAACCTTTTAACTTATTGAAAATTCATTCAACAGATTAAAAGACACATTTTAACCTATTGAAAAATATTTCAACAGATTAAAAGACTCAATAAAGACCATATGCATCTAATACATGCTAAATGGTCTACAAAGTGAGTTACAAACATCAAGCTTGTTTTCCTAATCATTGATCCATATTGAGGGCATGCGTTCAAGGCTTGTTCAATATGAGCAACACCAAATCTCCATGACTTCATCAATGTAGGCATGATTCCAAAGAATTGGCTTCAAGTTACTTCAACAAAGCTTCATCAAATCTTCATGAAACTCACCATCTAGGCTTCAAATGTTAACATACCCCAATTTATACATGTTCACATAACCATCAATTCAGAATCATACTGACATTCCAATTCACCAATTTGAAACCACGTCGCCACTAAATCATACAATTTCACATATAACAACTATTCACACAATTAATTTAGGATTCTCAAGATTTCCCTATATCCCTAATCTTTTTTTAACCCTCAAGAACCTTCATCTTAAATCATCCATAATTCAATAACTTATAATCACTATAGTGATAGTCGCGGTAATATACGCATTCCTAACATTCATCGTGAATAAAAAGAACCCATAACAGCCTAGAAACCCCACAGAATTCTCAAAAAAAAAAAAAACCCAACAATACTCGCTTCGCCTGGCAGGTCAAACCCTATCACCAGTCGATGCATGGCAAAAACCAAAAAAACACATGTAATTGCCCTAGCTCTTGCTTCCCCCTCCCATGCTTCATTCTAGCCTTCTCTTTCCTCTCTAGGTTACTAAATCATCACTATTTCAATACCCTCACTACTGCCATTACTTGATTCCTTGCACCATAAAGATCCTATTACCCATATTTATGTTCAATAAATAATTATTTATTTATTTAATTTCTCAGGTCTTACATTCACTACCCTTGAATGACAACTATTCAAGCAAGGACAAATGATTCTACTAGGATGTTTTGCCTACTAAACTGCAAATCTACGAAACTCTTTCACCACATCCTCATATTCTTTTGATAATCGACTAACAATATATTCTCAAACTAATATCATTTGCAATATCAAACTATAAGATATTATTTATCGTACCTCATCTTTGAAGATACTGTGATTTCTGTGATGAAAGTCCACAACTGCAAATTAAGAAAATAATGAAAATGCAATTAGTAAAAAATGAAAGAACTAGTTAAATTATTGCATATCATGTTTCATCCACTAATAAAAAATTTATTTAATAAAAAACAATCACTATTATACCTACATTATAGTAATTCACACAAGAAAAACCTTTTTTATTCACATTGATAAACAAAAAGACCTTACATTATAGTCTTGCATAACATCATTTTATCTTATAAGTATATATTTCTTGAATGATCAGATTTAAAACAAATATGTGTTAACTTAAATTTTACTGTGTTGTTTAGAGTCAAACAAAATTCAAATAATACCCCTAATGTAGTAGGGACGATGACTCAAGGTTGAATCCAAGAAAATGGTGTGTGTTAAGTTTAGCTGGCACAATTAAATTTCACTGAAAAGAAAATAAAAATAAAACAAAGGGGGAAAAAGAAATTTTGAAACTAAGAAAAAGTGCAGAATTTTATTCAATTAAAACTAAACTATATGCATGAATGAAAATATGTCATGAATGCAATGCATGAGTAGAATCTATTGGAATGAGGAATGGTGAACTAAATCTAAAGTGGAATAATGAAGAATATAAGGGAAAGATGCATGAGTGATCATAATTGAGACTTGGCAATGCATGATAGAATTTCCACTACACCAGAACCAAAATTTGAAAGAATTAAAAAATAACCAAACTGAATTTCTCATGTGTATGTGGACTTACATGCTATGAAAGGGTGAAATCTAATGGAAAGATGATATGAACTTAGTTGGAATGAATATGAACCTAAATGACTGATAAGTGTTGTTTCAGATCCATGTAAATGGGACATGATGCAATGGCAAGATTAGGTGCATGAGTGAGTGGATCCTAGGCTAATGCAGATTCCTATTGTTTACTACGATGCAAGTGTTAATTTATGCTCTAAAGAAGGCACTTAGGATGGCATCCACTGATCGATATTCAAGAATCCATATGGCACTCTTAAGAAAATTTGTGACAACATTACATTAGCACCTAGCAGTAGTAAGACAATTCAATTGTGCATAAAACCAGATTGCAACTTACCATTAGTTAGTGACAAGATTTATTGTAACAACACATTAGAATAACTTGAGGTGCAACAATGAATTTCAAATAATAATATTGAATGCTCAATCATAATAAACTAACAAATGGATATACAAGTGCACATGAAACTCTAGACAGATTTGAAACATAACCTACCACAGCACCAAGCCCACCGGATTCGATTTCGTATACAATGCGAAGCTACATTAGAACATTTATGAAATTCTCATGGTATTAGCAAACTAGCACATAACATCTGTACACCAGACCATTACAACAACATCATACCAAAATTGAAATCAGTATCAAGATGAAAATGGAATTCAATGCAAATTTGATGTTCAATTCACACCAGTCAACCCAAAGTAGGCTTATTTCATAAGCAATGCAAATGCATGATGCAAATGGAACCATAAAAGAGCAGTAGCAAACCAGAATGCTTCACCACTAAATTTATCTTGTGAAAATCAGAACCTCTGCATTTTCATGTTCTAAATTGCAAGGCAACCATGCTCTCTACAAATGCTAAAATGATTGATGCTAAAAAGTTATGAAACCTAGAGATCCAAGAAAAACTACCACTAAAATTCATGAATCAAAAGCTACTGTAGTAAAGTAAAACTAAAGCAAGGAAAGGGAACTTGGTGCAAAAACTTAAAACAAAAGAACAAGCATAAAGATAAAAACTGACTTAGTGCTTGAACTATAGCCCTTTTGCACTCGAGAAGACATCTTGGAACTTTATGCCCATTTTGGGGTCATATGGATTCCATGAAGGAACCAATATTGTGTGCAAATTAGTGAACCAAGTTCGAACACTATCACAACAATGGAAACTGAACGAGAAACTGAAAACATTAAAGGAAATCTAGATTGCTACAAAATTAAAAGGCAGAAAACATAAAATGGAATTTAAAACTGCATAAATTAAAGGCAAGAAAACTTAAAACACAATCAAAGCTTAAACAACCAAATTAAAAGTTAGAAATTAGAAATTATAATTGAAATTTAAACTAGTGTATTTCATTGAAATCGACGAAGTTAAAAGCATACAAGAGAAGAAAGTGCTAGAAATTTAAATGATGAAATGAATGTCTTTTAATCTAATCCCGATTTCTGATTCTAAGTGGGTGAACTAAGTAAAGCTACCTAATACACAAGGGAGAACCCCAATTTATGAAGGCTACTTTGTGCTTATTAGAAAATGGAGAACCCCTCTTACAATACACTCTTTCCCTCTTTGGCAAGAACACGAATAAGAACTCTGGAACCCTTTCCTCCTCACAATTATCTCTGTCTCACTTCGTCGGGGCTCCCAATCAAAACCTAATTCGACCATTTTAAAACCCCCCAAACAAAAAATAAGAAAAGGAAAACCCAAAAATTGCCTAACCATGATCCTTCCTTTCGAACCAGAATCACGAATTTGAAACCCCACTAATGGCGCCCTTGATTTTCTTCGATCTTCCCCTAGTTCTCCATATCGAATCAGCCTCAGATCACCTCCCCCCAATTCACATCAGCATCACTTTCGATCTCTCTCTCCTATCAAATCTCGTACCTTAGACTTGGTTCGTACCTATCAAGATACAGGCAGTATCAAGTTCTAATTTGTGGTGGAGTGCTTCTCGTGCCTTTGAATCAGCATCAACAAGAATATGCCCTCTTAACTGAAACTGTGCATTTTGGGTGAAGTATTGATCTACAAATAAGAAAGATTGGAGTCAAGGGGTCTAGAATCCAAATTAGCAAAAAAAAAAGGGTTTCCTAGCAAAGAAAATTTATTAAAAAGGGATTTTTAAAATGGGCAAACTAAATAAAAAAATACTATTATAACTAACATTTTTATCACATTTTTATAACAAAATAAAAAACAAAAAGTAGTTAATTCAAAAAGTAGTTAATTCAAAAAGTACTTTTTATAACAAAAAGTAGTTAATTCAAAAAGTAGTTTATCACATTTAAAATGGGCAAACTAAATAAAAAAATACTTTTTATAACAAAAAGTAGTTAATTCAAAACAAACAATTATTTATTTAAACTTAAAGAGGAAAGTTTAGAATGGAAAAATACTGAAAAATGGAGTCCTAACAATATGTCGACTATTCATCCATAATTTTTTTCTCCAAATCATACCATGTCTTTAGAATGATGTTGAGGTTGTTGCAATCCACAAAATCCAAATTATGCACAAAAATTTAATTAGATTTAATCATTGTACAACTAAATTTACTACGCCTATCTCCTAGAATATAAATCAACAACTAATCTGGGGATCTATAGGTTCTCAAGGTAAAGGCGTTGGAAAACTTGTGACGATGAATGATGAGAAGATTGAGTTTGGCTTGCTAGATTTGATGAGGGTAGCCACATAAGTTATTAGAAATGGAAGCTTTCTTACAAAGACGTCATGGCTAATGGAGTGGTAGCGGTGGTGAAAAGGAGTAGAGAGATGAACATCAAGGTGTTGAAGTGTCTTAATAGATCATAGCAACCAAAGGTCACGACTATTTTAGAATCAAGAGACCTATCTACATTGACTACGATTACATTGTTTGGCAAGTTGAGGGAGCATGAAATTGATATGCAAAGGCTAAATGATTTAGAGTCAAGTGAGAAAAAGGTGAAGAATATAGCCTTGAAGACTAGCACCAAGAGGAATGATGAACCCAAGGATGAGGTGGCTGAATCAAGTGACAATCAGAACTTGAATCTTTTTGTCAAAATGTTTGGGAAGTATCTAAAATAGAAAGGCAACAAAGGTAATCAACAGAGGTACACTTCCAAATGAAATGAGTCAAATTCTTATCATATCACTTGTTATAGTTATGGAAAGCAAGGAAATATCAAGATTGAATGTCCAAATGTTAACAAAGAAAAGGAGAAGAGTTTTGACAATAAAAAGGAGAAAAAACCAATGGAGAGACGTGCATACATATCATGGGAGTACAATGATGATTCAATAAGTAACTCATCACAAGATGAGGGTGAGGAAGCCAGCTTATGCCTCATGGTTGGTTATGAATCATCTTGATTAAGTCAAGTAAACTCTCTAGACAAAAATGACTACAATCAATTGTTCAATGATTTTGAAGAGTTGTATAATGAAACAAACAAGATTTCTACATTAAACAATCAATTGAAAGGCTTAAACAATTGGCTAGAAAATAGAGTTAGTCAACTGGAAACAGAAATAGTTGATTTAAAATCTGATTTCAAACGCTTATAAATGATTTACAATAATTCAATCTATTGTTGTATAAATAAACCAATTGAAAAACCTTGTGAAAACTGCATAGTTTTAAAAAATCAAGTGAAATACCTTTTGAAAACTTGTGCAAAGTTCACAAGAGGGAAAACAAACTTTGAAGTTGTTCTTGGCTTTCAAAATTGTGTGTTTGGGAATGTTGGACTTGGTTACAATCCAATATACAAAAAGAAAGCCAAGAAGTTCTCTAGTTTCTTTTCAAAAAGTAAGCCAAATGATATGCCTTTCATTTCTTACAACTATTGTATGAAGAAAGGTCATATTATTAAGAATTGCTAAAGGGGTTACGAAATGGATCCCAAAAGGATCTAGAAAGGATCTAGAAAGGTGTAACCATGATGGACCCAACCTATCAAAAGGTACCAAGTAATACAAATCTATTTTGCAGGTCATAAAAAGTTAGAAGAAAGATTTGTGGTACCTTGATAGTGGTTGTTCGAGCACATGACATATGAGAAGACCAAGTTTGATAATTTGGAGTTGAAGGATGAAGGATTTGTGACTTATAAAGACAACAACAAAGGAAGAATACTTGGAAATGGAGTCACAAGCAATAGATCCTCATTCAACATCAAGAATGTGCTACTTGTAGAAGGGTTAAAGCACAATTTGATAAGTAGAAGCCAATTGTGTGACAAAGGTTTTAAAGTTGTGTTTGAACCAAATCATTGCCTTATATATGATGTATGTGGTAGTATTGTATTGATAGGAAAAAGAGTCAACAATATATACTTGCTTCATATGCATCATGCATCATTTAGCATTCATTGTATGTTTACAAAAGAGGATGATAATTGGTTATGGCATAAGAGGCTTTGTCACATACACATGCAAAATTTTAATTGGCTAAATAGAAAGCAGTTGGTTAAAAGTTTACCAAAACTCATTTTTGAGAAGGATAGAGTATGTGAAGCTTGTCAAAAGGAAAAACAGACCAAGGTCTCTTTTAAACCCAAAATTGTGTTTCAACTGAAAGACCTTTGGAGTTTCTTCACATGGATCTATTTGGTCTATCTTGAACCATGAGTCTTTGTGGAAACCTTTATGCATTAGTCATAGTAGATGATTTCTCTAGGTTTACATGGACTTTATTTTTAGCAGCCAAAAATAACACATTCTATGCTTTCAAAAGACTAGCCAAGGTTTTAGAAAATGAAAATAGTTATAAGGTAGTGTCTACTCAAAGTGATCATGGTGGAGAGTTTCAAAATGAAATATTTGAACACTTTTGTGAAAATCATAGGATTAAAAATAACTTTTCTGCTCTAAGAACTCCACAACAAAATGGAGTAGTTGAAAGAAAGAATAAATCACTTGAAGAACTAGCTAGAACCATGTTAAATGAAAACTCACTACCTAAGTACTTTTGGTCTGATGCAGTCAACACAACTTGTTTTGTTTAATCGTGTGTTGATTAGGCCTATTTTAAAACAAAACCTATAAGCTTTTCAAAGGGAGAAGGTCTGTTTCAAGTCACCTAAAAGTATTTGGTTGTAAGTGTTTTATCTTAAATAATGGCAAAGAGCAACTTGGAAAGTTTGATGCCAAAGTGGATGAAGGTGGTTTTCTTGGTTATGCTATACATGGTCATGTATATAGAGTTTATAATAAAAGACTAATGAGTGTTGAAGAGTCCATGCATGTTGTATTTGATGAAACTAACCTAGAGTTGCTAGATCAAGTGTCAAAGAATGCAAATGAAGATGATATACTGTAGGAAAATAAATATGTTGCAGAAAGGCAATGTGCTACAAAAAATCAATTGAATGAAAAGGAAAAATAACCGACTGAAAAGAAAAAACAACCGACTGAAATAACTATAGACAACAACTTACCGAAGGATTGGATTGAACCTAAAGGGCTATCAAAGGACAACATTGATGAGTCATTATTTCCCCTTATCCCATTGCCCTTTTGTTCCATTCTTGATGCTTGTTTAATGCTTAATTATCTTTTGTTAATGCATTTTCCGCAATTGGGATTCATTGGGCTATTATTCCAAATTTTGAGTAATTTAGCATTAATTGGTCTCATTTTTGTCTCTAAAAATATTTAGGTCCTTTGTGAAGCAAATTTTTGAGCTTAGATGTTAATCATAAGGTCAAGAGAGAGTTGACACGTGATTTCCACATCATTGCCACGTTTGCGACATGTAGTCAGCCTGTCCACGTCATTGGGCCAACATTTTCAGCCCATAGTGGCATTTTTATAATTATGAGTGGCAGAATGACAGTTTGGTAAATACTTTGATTTGTAGTAATGTGACCACGTTTTTAGGTCATTTTTCTCATGGGAAGCATCTCTCTTCTTCCCCAATCGGTTTTTACGTTCTTAGGAGAGCACCCACTTAGGGTTTTTCGATTTTGGTGATTTGAGACCATAAAAGCACTCCATAACTTAGGGTTTTCGTCCCATTCAATAAAATTTATGTTTGTTCACTCTTTCCCTACTCTTCTAATGCAATTTCATTTCTGTTTGAACTATTTTTTGAATTCCATGTCTAGCTAAGCTTTTGGTATTGATTCCTTGAAGAAATTGAAATGAAACCATGAGGTTGGTGTTCGTTTTGATTTTCTCTTCTGGTTTGCCCTTCTTCAAGTTGCGTTTTTATGGTAAAACACGAAATTGATGGATGCTCAATCTTAATTTCGTATTTCTACACCTAAAGTGACTTATAATAATGCTTAATGAGTGTGGGTCGTTCATAGTATGCTTAATCTGAGTGCCAATTGCTTGAAGTATGCTTGACTTAATGGCATATTTAACTCATGTTAATTATCGCTTAGTTGATTAATTTCGGGTTTCATGGGAGCAAATTTGATAGAACAATTAGTTGTGTAATCTGTGATTAGGGAAATTTTAGTTGAATCAAGGAATCAATATGTTTTGAAATTTGTTTGATTAAGTTTTGCAATAACGTTTTGTTAATTTTGTGTTTAAAACTGAATATGCCAAATCAACCCCTCCTTGTTGAATCTAGAACCATTGAGTGAAAACAATTGTCACTGGAGACGACCTTGGGTTAATTCCTGAGTACTGCATTTACATGTTTTATTTGGTCATTATTGGTGATATTAGACAAGGAGTATCCATTATACGCAAACTTGTATTTTTGTGAATGTGTTGCTTTTGTATCTCAAATTGAACCTAAAAATGTGAATGATGCTTGCATGTGTAACTTTAAATTTCATCAAATGGATGTGAAAAGTGAATTTTTGAATAGTTTCTTAAATGAAGAAGGGTATGTATCACTAGAGGGGTCAATTTAACCCAGCCCACAGGGCTTGGCCCTGGCTCACGTGGGCTAAGGCCAAAAAAACCCACATTGAAAAAAAGCCACCATCAAAGAAGCCCACATGGTAAAAAACCCCACAAAAGCCTTGTGGGTCAAGGCCAACCCATGGGCTTTCATCTTTAACATGAAAAATATATTATTTTTTAAAATGTATTATTATTTGTGGGACGGGCTGGAAGATTTGAATGGCCAGCAATCCGAACAAGCACGACAAACTGAACAGGCACAATGACTCAGACCTGCCCGACGACCTGAACATGCCTCACGATTTAAACGGGCCCGAGGATTTGGACGGGCTTGACTATCCGGTCAGGCCCAACGATTCGGATAGGCCAAATGACTCGGACTAGCCCGACGACACGGATGAGCCCAACGATTCAAACTAGCCCGAAAATTCGAACGGGCCTAACGACTTGTACAAGCATGACGACCCATCGGGTTTGACAACCCGGACGAGCTCGACGAACCAAACGGGCTTGATGACCAAGATGAGTCTAACGACCAGAACGGGCCAAACGAGTCAGACAAGCCCGATTATTTGAACCGGGCCAACGACCTGGATAATCCCAACAACTCGAACGAGCCTTATGACCTCGATGGGTAAAATGACTTGGACAGGCATGTCCAAACCTTCGGACTCGTCTAGATAGTTTAGCCCGTTTGGGTCGTCAGATCCATACGGGTCGTTGGACTCGTTTGGATAGTTGGGTCTGTTTGGATCGTTAGGCTCGTCCGGATCGTTAGACTCGTCCAAACTATTGGGTCCGTTCGAATCATCAAGCTTGTTCGGGTCGTCGGGCTCGTCCGTGTCGTTGGACCCGTCATAATCGTCGAGCGTGTTTGGATCGTTGGTCCCATCTGGGTCATCGTTCTTATCTAGATCGTTAGGTCCATTCGGATCATCAAGCACATCTAGGTCTTCAGGTCTGTTCAGTTTGTTGGGTCGGTTCAGATCTCCAAGCCCGTCTAGGTTGTCGGTTCCGTTTGGGGCTTCAGACTTGTCCAGGTGATCAAGCCTGTTTGGCTCGTTGGGCCTTTTTGGGTCTTCAGACCTGTTTGGGTCCCTCAGCTTGATCTTTAACTCTAGCTTAATGTAGTATTATTTGGGGGGGCCTAACTCACCTTAGATCTAGCCTTAACCCACTAGAGAGGGGGACTTTGGAGGCTAGGACTCTTTTTTGGCCCCCTCATTTGTGTCCCCCTAAAATGGGGCTTAATGAAGAGTGGGTCAGGGTTGACCCATGAGCTAGGGGCCAAATTGAACCTCTATGTATCACAACGTCCTGACTTTGAGGATCACCTCTATCCTAACCATGTTTTCAAATTGAAAAAGGCCTTGTATAGTTGGAAACAAGCACCACGACAGTGGTATGAAAGGCTAAGCAACTTTCTTTTATCAAAAGGATATGCTAGAGGCGCAGTTGATAAAACACTCTTCATTAGAAAACATGAAAGTGATATTATACTTGTTCAAGTATATGTTGATGATATCATCTTTGGCTCAAATGTGTGAAGAGTTTGTTGCAGCTATGCATGGAGAATTTGAGATGTCCATGATGGGTGAGCTTACCTAGTTTCTAAGGCTACAAGTCAAACAACTCGAGTGTAGAACATTTTTAAGCCAATCAAAATACTGTTTTGACTTGTTGAAAAAAATTCAAAATGGAGAATTGCAAGGAAGTGTCCACTCCAATTGCTAGAAATTTTCTTATGGATGCAAATGAGGTGGGGCAACAAGTTGATTCAACGAAATATAGAGGGTTGATTGGGTTTTTGCTCTATCTTACAACAAGTAGGCCAGATATTCAGTTTAGTGTGTGCTTCCAATCCAATCCAAAGGAGTCGCTTCTAAAAGTTGCGAAAGGATTCTAAAGTATTTGAAAGGAACAACTAATGTTGGTTTATAGTGTCCCTGTGATTCTAATATAACTCATAGTGGTTTTTCAGATTCTGACTTTACATGGTGCAAATTGGATAGAAAAAGCCCAAGTGGCACTTGCCACATACTTGCCTCAAGTTTAAACTAATGGAATAGCAAAAAGCAAGCATGTGTGGCACTATCCACTTCTGAAGCTGAATACATAACAGTTGTACATGGATGTGCACAAGTCATATGGTTAAAGCATCAACTCATGGACTATGGTGTAAAACTAAGTATTATATTATGATAATACTAGTGCCATCAACTTAACCAAGAATCCAATATAACATTCTAAAACCAAGCACATAGAGATTAGGCATCATTTCATTTGAGATCATGTTCAAATGGAAGATTGTGAAATTCAATTTCTTAAAACTAAAAATCAATTGGTTGATTTATTCATAAAACCATTAGCTAGAGATAGGTTTAATAAGCCGAGAATTGAACTAGGCATATTATACATGAAAAATGTGGTCTGATGTGTTTTTAGCATGTTAATCTTAGGAATCTCAACATTAATCACATTAAAATAAGAAAATGTGTGCATAAACTAAAAACTGTCATATTTAGCCTGTTATTTTTTCATTTTGATGTGTTGATTTTACTTAAAATAGTCTCATATGCAAAACTTATGATTTATCAAACTTTCATTCTATTGACTTTACAAATCTATGCATTGATTTCACTTCAATGGCTACTATTTGCAAAAATCATGATGTGTCAAATTTTTCAGTTTGTTGATTCTGTAAATTTATTCATTAATTTCACTTAAGATGTCACTACATGCAGAAAACATAAACTGTCACAAATTTTAATCTATTGTTTTCACAATTCTATGTGTTGATTTCATTAAAATTGTATATGGGAATATAAAGTTCAATTTCACAATTTGTAATCAGTTCATTTTTGAAATCTATGTGTTGATTTCACTTAACCAGATTCTGCATGCAAAGATTTATGAAATGTTGAATTTTTAGTCGACTGAATTACAAAATCTATGTGTTGATTTTACTTGAAGTGTAATTTTCTGAATGAATTAAATTCAAAAGCTGACCTAGTCAAATAGAACATCTCGTGGTCATGTACAACCTGCCCCCAACAACTATTACATCAACAATGTATTGCTTTTTCTTATTTGTTTGACCAAAAAGCATTTGTGATGTGTAATTCCAATGTGCATGCACCTTACATGATCAAAACTGATTGATCTCTTCGTAAAAACTCATTGGAAATATCATGATTTATTGAGATACTACAATCGGATGCATTAATCTAACTTTGGTAACATAAAATGAATTAATGAAAATACATCTACACCATTTAATCGACTGTTTCTGAAATTCAACATGTTCAATTATAATTATTGCACTTGAAAAGTTGCATTTGCATCAAACATATCTTAAAATAGCCATACCCACAATCATCATGCCTCACCGTCAACAACACATTGCCCAATCTGATGGAGAACACTTCACTCCTCCCAGTCCAAGTTCTCCAATTCAAGATCATGGGAGAATTGAAGCTTGGTTTGAAAGACATCGGGACAACATTCAAGTGTTCCCCATTGAGATGACTAGGAAGCAAATAAGCATTCCTAAGGTGCTGAGGCATTCATGGTTGAGACCATAAGGGTTTGAGAGTCTTCTCCAACAACTCAAGCATAAAAAATTAAAGACCTTCCTTGAACTTTTAGGGAAAATTTATCCTGACTTGGTGAAAGTATTTTTCACCAACTTGCAATTCGAAAATGATGTACTCTTATCTAGTGTGAAAGGAGTCCATATCGAGATATCCAAGAAGGCTTAGAAGGATGTAACTGAACTTAAGGAAAGATGTGTTCAAGTGAGGAAAGGTGAAACTAGTGTTGTGCAAGAGTTCAACAAAGTCCAATATTATGGGCAATGCTTAAGGAACCTTGGTCTTGATATCAAGCATTTTAATGTTTATGGTCTCAAGGTGGAAGAAGGGCTCCTTGTTGTGATAATTACAAAAATCATAGTTCCACATGGAAACAACCATTCTACACTGAATGAGGGAGATTTGATCCTCATTATTTCATCCAACACAATGTGCAAGTGGATTGGATCTTTGTGCTTCGTGATCACATACTCAAGGCCAAGAGGCTCACGGATTTTAGGTTGTCCTATATGGTTTTGGTGTCCAAGTTCATAGAGTACTTTGGTGTTGATGTAAAAGATGAGTTAGAAAAGTCAACTAGATTTTGAACCAAACCTCTTATCAAAATTTGCATAAGATGGGCTTTACCAAGGTGGGAAATGTGTGGATAGCTAGTGGTATTGTAGTTGGTGGTGCACATGATCATGAAGCTGACCTAAGTGGAGCAAATCAAGAAGAAGAGCAAGAGCCCACTATTGGACCAATGGACATTATCCCTTATAATCCTCTAAAGGATAGAGGCCTTGTGTACTCATAGTTTGAGAGGATGGTGTTGCATCAACTACATGAACTCAATGTGTCTCAAAATGCAATTCACACCTTTTGCAATGAGAGGTTTAATGATTTGGATGGCCAAATCCATGTCATTCATGATCTGCTGACTTCATTCCAGACTAGAAGCAATCCTTAGGATGATTGAGTGTGTTGGCCTTTAGGATCATGCATTGCATTTGTGTGGTTGTGTTGCTTTATTATGAGTTCTGTCAATTTCTTAGTTAGTTGATTTCTATTTTAGCATGTTGAATGTATCAGTTTTCTAGTTTTATTCACTACTTCAGTTCCTATCGTATCCTACTGTCAATGAACATTTATCTTTGTTTGTGATCTTAATGCTTTATTTTTGTTTGATTAATCCAAAGAGGGAGAAAAATTGGAAGCATTAAAATTGGAATTTAAAGGAATTAAACCCATACTATTCATAGGGGGAGCATTTGCATATATGTGTGATTATTATCTTGTATGTAATGCTTTTGGAAACATTTTTCAGATTTACAAGTTCATGCCAAGTTGGAAGATGGTGCTTAGATGGGACTTCACCAATTCATGGAGTCCAACCAAATGAAGGAAGATCATATGAAAGGAATATGCAATGGAGGTTGGCTTAATCAAATCAGGGGGAGAATGTCGGCACAAATAGCCTAGATGATTTGGTGCTTGAAGATTTGATGAAGGAACATGAAATCATTGCCTTGGAACATGTCGTAACCATGCTTATATTGATGAAGGTGTGGAGATTTGATGCTTCACGTTTTAATCAAGCATTGTGTGCGTGCTCTCTATCTGGATTATTCATGGGGAAAACAAGCTTGAAGATTGTATATCTTATTGTAGAGCATTTTGCATTAATTAGATGTATATGGTCTTAGGTCTGTCTTTTAATTAGTTGAAATGTTTTTCAACAAGTTAAATGGTGTTCTTTAATCTGTTGAATTTTTAACAGATTAAAAGGTTTGTTGTAGTAGTCTTAACTGGTACATATTTAATCAGTTGATTTATTTTCTAATCGACTAATTTCACTTAACTTAAGTGAAATCAATCAAGTGATTTGAAAATCAACCTGTTGAATTTTGTAACAATTTGACTATAAAAGTTGTATTTTTTGAAAGGGAGGTGAGAAGAACATTTTTTAGCGCGAAAACTTTTTGAAATATGTGGAACTCTCTCTGTTTCGTGATCATACAATGTGCAGCTGTTGAAGATTGATCTTAGATCATTCTTGGAGCTTTTGCTTGTTATTTTGAAGCTTGGAGAAGGTAGTTTTGGTATGCAAGGTTGTGCTACCACTAAGGTTTGGTTTTTCGCAACCTTTTAGTTTATGCATGCTGGTTTTTTAGGTCTGTAAGAGGTGTCTTGTTGTGCTAGTGTGATTCTTGTGTGATTAAGGAGTCATTGTGTCGTGTTTTTGCATAATTTGAAAGTATAGTGTTGTAAAATTTGTACATCTTTCGAAATAGTTGAAAGGTCAGTCTTAGGTTGTCTTTACCAACTAGATGTAACTCAGGTTTAAGTGAACCAGTATAAAAATCTAGTGCATTGCTCTTTTCTCTAACCCTTCTCACTTGTATTGCACTATAAAGTTTAAGGAATTTTGATTTGAAGCATCTTTTTGACATTCTTTTGTCATATAGCATAAAAATAGAAAAAAATAATAATAAAATCAAGACCAACTAGGGTGTTATTTTCTCCTATATCCCTTCATCATGATCACTCTAAATAGCATGCAAGTCGTCGACTATGCTCTTGACATCCACTTGAATTGTTCTTGATGAAAAGAACATCATTTCAACTATATGATAGAGAACTATCCCTAGATTCTATACAAGAAGAACTTTAAGATGAACCTTTACAATTCAAAAGACCTATGACACGGGCAAGGAGCAAGAGATTAGATGAACAAATCTATTCAAGGCTCTTGATGCTACAAGCAACTAGACATTCAAAGGATATGTAGAACTTGGCTTAGAGCACATTTGAAGGATAAAATTAGTTTATGTATTTAGACTTTGGACTTTCTTTTATAAATTAGTTATGTTTATATGTTTTTGGGTTTTATGCTTTTTTTTATAAATTAGTTTATTTTTTATGTTTTTCGGCTCAGACCTTCTTTTAGAGTTTCCAAGTTATGTGCCTATATATAGAGATACTAAAAACTAATGTAGACACTTTTAGTCATTGTTGAATTTTATTTCATTAAAGAGATTCTCTTTGTTCTTGACTTAGGCCTCAAGTTCTTATCAAATATTAACATCTTTGCGGCAAATCTTCACTTGACTTATCATCAATCTGCTAGATTGTGGCGTCCTTCGTCCTTGTCTTATTTCGCATTCTTTTTTGATTTATTTTTATTGTGTCTTTGGAAGATTCAAATTCAGAAACGATCGTACTCTTTCCTAGATAGGATCATATCACTATAACAAGAGTGTCATCATCATGAGTTCCATGCATGCTTCTTCCTTCTAAGATAATAAACCATTTATGATTAAAGGGATCAGTGACATAGCATATTTTATTCCCTAGTATTCCATAACAAATGGTTCATCCATGTAACCTAACTTGTTAGAATAAACCAAAGTAAACCCGAACTCATCAGTCCTCACACCCATGTTGACATCAACCCCTTACACTTAAATACTAACACTTTAAAGTTCACAGTCAATTTCCTAAATGTCTTCTATCATTTTGAAGTAACTCATAAATGTTGTTATCATATTTCTATCTTTCGAACTATTAAGCTGCACAACCTCAACTTGAATGGTAACTCAACTATTTTGAATCCTACATTTGTGATCTTTAACTTTTGAATAGAAATGGAAGTTGTTTATATAGTACCCATCATAGTTGATGACATCATTGTTAGACCCACAGCCTCAATAGAGTTTCAGAGACATCAATTTAAGAGTAAACCTTTCTCTTAAACAAAGATAACAAAGTTTTGTTGTGTTCATTAAGTGTCCATTTTTCGTTCATTCGTGGTTGTGCCGACTTGATTTCATCAATGTGTTCAGAAATATAAGGAATAACTTTATAGGGTTGTTGAAGATGTACAACATAATCAATTTATTTTTGACTTACATTTTTAATCTTGACTGATCGAGTGCCTCTACCTTCACATCTTCCATCATGTCGACTCTTTGAAACTCTTATTGGTTCATAACTTGGAATATAACTTGAGAAAAATTCAATGGTTTATTATGCAATGTGCCACTCCATAATTGAAGCTTCTGGAAGATACTTGTTCTTCATATAGCCTTTTAAAATCTTCATGTATCTCTCAACTAGGTATATCTATCTCAAAACAATCTGGCCACATAATCAAATTTCTCTGTCCAAATGATATATCAAATGCACCATGATATCAAAAAATGAAGGTGGGAAATACATTTCCATTTGACACAATATTGTGATGGCCTTATTTTCCAAATCATATAACACTTGCATATGGCATAGAAGAACAAACTTAAACATGTTATAAGACCTCTAACTGAAGGAACTTAATATTTGCATAGACACAAAACACTAAATATTTGAATAGTAATCCTGTGGAACTTTCACATTACTTAAATAGTGACAAAAGCTTTGTTTTCCTTTTTAAGAAGAGTATAACAAACTAGTGGTAAGTACGTGTGTCTTCCAAATGATTGTGTATATAACTCATAATAGATGTCCATGTCAACCAAATGTTGTTATGCTTTAACTTTGTCAGGATGTGAAACTAACCTCAATGCAATTAAACCACAATCAATCACATATCCGGAAAGCGTAATTCAATCCTCTAGTTGCAATTAAACCACAATAAATCACATATCCGGAAAGCATTCTCATTCAATTAATCCAGGCAAATCTTCAAAATAACCAACTTCAAATTCTGCATATCACATTTTGAATTCATTCCCAAACCCATATTGAACCCTCATGTGCATATAACCCCCAATTCATCAAATTATCATTAAAAGCGAATATTATTATTCGATTATGCAAATAAATATGCAAGTAAGAGACTATGAATCTTGAGAACACCCAAACATATCAGGGAAATGCTAAAAGTGTAGGAATGCACTGCTCCATTCGTGCCGCCTAGCGGTCCTTCATTGCTGCCAAGTAGTTCATCATAGAACCCAGAAAATTTGGTGGAAATAGGTCAAGTCGCTTGGCGAGCCTTTATAGTCGCCAAGCGGTTTCTGGGCACAAGCCTAGAAACTTCAAAAAACAGCATGATAAAGGGAAACTTAGGGCACCTAAACAACAAAATAACACCAAACACAGTTCAACACAAAAGCACGTAGGAACAACTCCCATTACTTGGACTCCTAGCTCCAACTACAATCCTGGTTATCTCTTTTGCCTTTGAAAGCCTTAACCTTTGCTCCCACACCAAAATCCTTTTCCAACAATCACTCCTCTCTTCTAGGACAAGACTTTTTACTGATCTCCCTTGCTCTCTCTATTGCCACACTCAATTGACTCTCCCTTTTCTCACTTAGACTCCCTTCTCCCTCATTTCAGCTCAAAATAAATAAAAAATATTAATAAAACAAAAATAATAAAAATTGAGAGTTAATGACCATTCAATTGAGTTTTTACTGCACCACAACTGCCACCACTCTACCTTTCTTGTTTCTTAGAGAATTTCTAGAGTTTTTGAGTTCTCCACTACTTAGCAAAAAAACTAAAACATGAAAAGGAATTACTCATGCTAGACAAGGTTCAAACTCACACCCCCAACCCTTCAAGCATATGCACAACCATCAAACCAATGCATGTTTCATGCTATTTCATGCACACATAGAATGGTAAATCATGTATCCACATCCAAAACATATGTGCAAAATAAAACACAATTAAATACCACACTAATGGCATATACAGGACTCAAAACCAAGTTCTCTCAACATATTCAAGTACTATCAACCACTTAAGCTACCATTACTCTTTTTCCATGACATGACAAAGTAATTCTCTTAGGGGTACTTCTAATCCACAATTATTGATAATTAATTAATATTATTTATTTAAATTTCTTGGGTCTTACACGAACTATCTTTTTTTTTGTAACACATCCTGACACATCCATGCAACATCATGCTTGAATTTGAAGCATGATTTTGTTTTGTATATGTAAACACTCTAACGCTTACAATTCAATACTTTTATTGTACTTAATTCCTTTTATATACTCATTAATGATATTAATATTGGTTATCAACGCTTAACCTTCGTAGAGGGGTCATCCTTTATCATTTCTTCATTAATATCTTCATTTTTATCTTTCAACATGTAATGTGATAGTTCATACTTTGGACATTTTTTTTTCAACCATTCAAATTCTTTCTTATATAATATGCATCATAATTACGATTAGGTGATGTATTTTCTTGTGAAAGCATGTTCTTCAACATAAAAAGCAATTTTTTATCATAAATAAGAACTTCTTCTGGTTGAAAAACTGATCGGTTGAAAGTTATCTCTATCTCCCGACTAATACGAGGTCTAATCAAATTCTGCAACAAATAAAATTTGGAGAATGTGAGTAGAGAGAAGTTGTTTTATGATATAGTATATATAAGAATTGCAAAAGGATCGTTACCTACAAAATCAGGACAGATTCCTTTCCGCTTCTCTCTGTAAATACCAAGCAACGAAATGTGGTTTTGTTTTGGTGAGACGTTGCAATTTTGGTTCCACATTTTTCTCAACAATCATCGTCAAGTCCCACAAGTCTCGGGTGTCTCAACTGGTGGACTGAGGTAGAGGTTGTGATATCTCTTCTACATCTTGTGGGTTGAAGCGTTGAATGACTTTTGAGTTGTGGCAAGTGGGGTTTATGACCCATGCTTCTTAACCTATAAATAGTTGGCCCAAGACTCCTTTGAAACATACATTTTTCCACACATCTCATTTGCTCATTGTCTTTGCTTTTCTCACCTTGTACACTTTCTCCTACTTTTCTCAAATCCTAGTTTATATATTTACTCTTTTAAGAGTTATTTTACTAGTTTTGAGATCCTCGAGAAATTTGAGAAGAAAGAGAGGATAGGAGGAAGAGTGAGGTAAGAGGAAAGGAGGGGACTTCATGTAATATTTGACATTTGTTGGCTCATGTTTCTCAAATGAGAAAAAAGCTATGGAATTTTTTCAAAAATATGCTAAAACAATTTTCGGTTGGAGAGGATCTCTTTGTTAGAATGACTATTTTGTAGAACAATTCACAAGTTTTCATGTTTATTCAAGTCAATTCATTAAACAAGTAAATATAATTAATTTATTTTATATATTTTTTTATTTACATAAGTTATATCTTAAACAAGTTATATATTTATCCATTTAAAATTTTAGAATTTTTTTTATTATTATACAATTTAATACAATTTAGTGTTGGATTTAATTTATTGTGATAGAAAAAATTAATTAATCTAATTTTCGTTGTAATTAATTATAAACTTATTGATAAGGATCAATTTTGTGATTTAGGAGTTGGATCTGTCAGTCATAATTATTGAATAAAAGGTGTACTATACAAGGCGGACATGACTGATATGAACAGATATTCGGTCCCAGCTGCCAACCTATAGTCCTATTTCAGATAAATTATTAGTTAACTATATAAGAAAATGATATATACATGTCGGTTAAAGCCGCCTACTTTAAGCATGTCACATATAAGTAAGGGCTGCTTACTCCAAACTTAGGAAATAATAGCTAAACTCCCACAACCACATCATAAGCCCTTATCAGGCCCATACAAACTTAAAGGAGGCCCAACAAACCCTATAAGGGCCCAACTCATAAACTAGGTAATCTATGATTAATATTCTATAAATACAGGTGGACCCCAACAATTAAAGATACATAATTTATTAATACCAAAACTAGGTAACCTTCAAAATGTTTAATCAAGCAATAGGACATGAAGACATGCCCACTAGGTTGAAGAGTATCTGTCCCAGGAACTCGAGAATTGGGTAAAATATGATTTTAGTTCCATCATACATTGTTGTTTCCGCAGAAAAAAAAAAAGAATGAAATTCGTGTAATTCTTGCTTATATTATCCATCCATTTTATAAAAACAAATGTTAGACCAATTTTCGATTGACTTATTGTTTATAAGATCTGTTATTCAAGAGAAATAAAAAGAGAAACAAGTCCGTGGAATGAATTGAACTAAACTTATAATTATATTATAATTATATGTTTGGAAGTAAACATTATGAATAAAAACACGAGTTCTTAGCATCTCTCCTATGAAACCAGGATTAATGAAGTGATTATTTAAGTGTGAAAGTTTGATTCTAAATTAATAAAAAAGATGGAAGAAGTAGAAAGAGAAAAACACGTCATTTTCAAAAAAAGAGATAAATGCAGAAGAAAGGTTACTACACTTGAATTTGGAAAACTCAAAATAGAACATCTCAAATGAAAAGAAAAGGTCATAACTATCTTGAATTTAATGCAAGTTATGCTACAAACCAAAAGTTTAAGGCTTATATATACTAGCTTAGCTTAAGATTAAAGCCTTAAGAAAAGGTCACAACTATCTTCAATTTAATGCAAATTATCCTACAAATGAAAGTTTAAGGTTCAGCTAAAGATGAAAGTTTTAATACTTGTTTTGTTCGCATTTGTTCTTTTAAAACAAGACCCTTATATAGAATATGAAGAGATTATAAGGTTTGTTTGGTTAGTTCACATGTCTATCCAACCAAGGCCTTGCTACTAAGTGACTTAAAATTTTATTCTTAATATATATATATATATATATATTTAATTATTTAATTTTTTTCTTCTAATAACGTGTTCATTCCTCTTATAAATTTTTCTCTATATTTTTTATATTGTCTTTTAAACTCTCCTTTTTTTCTCTTAAATTCTCATAGTAATAATTTCACCTTCTTGCACATATATATTCTTTTATTTAAATCATATTATCTATATAAATTTTTAAAAAACATGTGAAAATATCATCTTATCTAAACCCATGAGAAAATAAAGAGTAAAATTAAAAAGTAATGACTTTAAAAAGTATAAAAAAAGGTTTAAAAAGTAACTCTAATGTCTATAATATAATTTAAACCTAACCACCACTAAACATCTTTCTTTAAAGTCATAAAAGTACATTATTACAATAATATGATATATAATTATTTAATTTTAGCACATATGTTAACTTGATGTATGGTGAATCATTACTGTGAATGTATGGTCCATTTTTTTAGAAGTTTGTAACGAACACACAAAACACATTTCTAGTTGTCTTTAGCGAGGTTGTCTATAACTTGTGTAAATGATTTAAGGTATTTGTTAATTATATTTGTTCAACGACTCTTAAACTATATCCTGCATTTTTATATTCTATTTGTAAACATGAACCCCACCATGTTGAATAAACCTAGGAATCTAGTGAAGAGTTGGTAACGTCATTCTCTTGTAAGAATAATGGACATGTTCAATGTTTCCAACCATGCTTCAAATGTTCCAAAGGAATAACAAATGTTGGAGAAATTCAACTCTGTTGAACTGAAGTTCTATCTAAGGAAATGATTTAAAAATGATATAAACTCCATGTTAAAAATATATAGTCTGTTTAACAATCAATTGCGTTCAAAATTGATATAAAATTGGTTTTAAATACAAAATATATGTCATGAATTTTAAATTTTGGATACATTGTTAATGTATTTTTCTTTTTAAAATATCTTAAGAATGAATTTTCAAATATTATCATAAAAGTCAATAATTTTTTAAGATAATATCTGATCTCTAATTAATTGAAATTCAATAAAATTTAGATTTAATTATGTTTTAAATACATAATAAATTTGAGTCTGTTTAACCATCATTTGCGTTGAAAAATGTTATAAAATTGGTTTTAAGTACCAAATATATGTCATGAATTTTAAATTACGATACATTGTTAATGTATTATTTTAAATATCTAAGTATGGGTTTTCATATATTGTCATAAAAGTCAATAATTTTTGAAGATAATCTCTGATTTCCGATTAATTGAGATTTAATAATTATGTTTTTAGTATATAATAAATTTAAGAATTTTTATTTTGTCTCTATTAAATTTGTATAGTCAACTAAGTACTTAAAATTTCTTAAATTTTTCAATTGAATTCTTATAATTAAATGTATATGTTAAAGTTGTAATGTGACATTTATTTTTCACTCTTACCTTGTTTAAATATTGTCATATTTTCTTCTTAAAAGAATAGGTGTATTCAGCAAAAATTATTTTTAAATTTAATTAAAATTATAAAATAATAAAATAATAAATATAAAAATGTAAAATATCAACTTACAAAATTTTGAAATATAAAATTATAAAATTATAATATTAAAAAATTAAAAAGTTAGAAATTATAAAATTACAAAAATAAAAATTAACAAATTTATAATTTGGCAATTTAAAAAAAAATCAAAAGTTTATAATTGCAGAATTATGAAATTAAAATAATTATAAAATATATAAATATAAGATTATAAAATTATAAAATTATAAAATCAGATAATTATAATACTATAAAATTAGAATATTGTGAAATTGTGAAATTATGAAAATGTAAAATTATAAAATATAAAATTTTAAATTTTTTGATTTTGTACTTTTGTAATTTTGTAATATCATAATTTTATATTTGATAATTAAATATTTAATATTTTTATAATATTTGATTTTTTATTTTATAATTTTATAATTTTAATTAAATTCAAAATATTTTTTGTTAAATAATGAATATTTAAGAGATCTCATCATTAGTCATTATGATATATTATAACAATATATTATATGACAATATTTAAGTAGAGTGACACAATAAAATAACTGTCACATAAGTTAATCGAAATATTTAACTATGAAAACTTAATAGGAGAGTTTTAAAAATTTTAAGAATTAAATGGACTAAAAAAATAAAGACTCAATTTAAAATTCTCAATAATTTAAAATTTTAAAATTTATCATTAACTGAAAATATAATAATTAATCCTAAAATTTAATCAATTTGTTCTATAAATCCTATAATTGTTATTTTTACCAACTTCTAAAAAAGTTTTAATAAACTAAGTTACTCATCACGCTATTAATTAAAAAGAGTGCCAAACATTATATAGTTCACGTTTATTAAAGAATTGAGAAACAAAGTTTGTGCTTGCTTTCTTTAGAACAAATTCATTCGGGGCAATTGTATAAAAACAAAGAAAAATTATTGGTAATTAATAGAAAGTTTAATATTTTTATACTGAACATGTCAACATTAAATTGTAGAAATTTTGGATGGAAAAAATGTTATAAGATTGAAAGTCGAGGGATTAAATTATATATAGGTTATGTTGGACTTGGTGAATTAAGATTACATATGCTGTTTACAGTCCTAATTACATTAATCACATAAAATAAGAAATTAAATGGCAAGAAATTGAGAGAGATTTTACACTTACATAATAAATTCGATTGTATGATTATTTTTATAATGAAAAATTTATTTTGACTTAAGGAGTTGCAATCATTGTGTTATCAACCCAATTAATAAGTTAGATATTAGTATTTTGGTTGAACTTGTTTTATATAAACCTTTGTAAAGTGTTTTTGTTTTGTTATTCTATATCCATTGGGAATGGGGTTTGTTTTGAACCAATAATGTTTTGAAATCGATTGGAAGGAAACAATTTGATTGATTTACATATTACTATAATTTTAATCATGATTATTTATAGCTTATGGTTGTTGTGATTGTTAGTATACTTTTACCATAATTGTATTTGGTAAATGAATACACGAAATCAATATAATTTTTTATATAGTTGTTTTACATTACATTGATTATATAAATCTAATCTATTAAGTAATTTACATTATAATTTTTTTTTCTTTTTTTTTCTTTTTTCAAAACAAAATATAAAATAAGATGCAATTTGTTTTATTATGTACTACTATAATTTTCTTAATTTTAAATTAAATCACGGGAAGCCAACAATTATTGCCTCATTTTTAAGGACAAGGTTGTAACAATTTAATAATAACAGGTGTTTCTCTTAACCCACCTAGTATGGTGGTCAATTTTATTATGAGATTGAGGAGCTCCTTCTGGAAAAAGAAACTTCTATAAAACTCATTGATTAGAATCTTAGAAAATTCATTTATGAATAAAAAGACTTAAAAATACTATCTGTTCATAGAGTTTAGATTTGAAATATTATTTAATAAACAAGAATTCAGTTTCAGTTCCATATTAATTAAGAATCTATTTAAAAGTTTGGTCAGAATAATGGATGCAACTATATCTCATAAACAGACAAAGTAGCACACTATAACTTTCAATTCAAATCAAACATGTGACCAATGAAGAACACAGTATTAAAACCATTAAACGATTAAAATTGGGGAATCCTAAGATTAAGAAACAATTATTTATGTGGAGAATCTAGAACATAACAACTATTAGTATCTACCTATATACTAGGATTAAGAAACAGACAAAATATCAGGAAGACACAGTATTAAAGATAAAAGATAAGAATGAACCTGTCATCTTAGAAAGATTGACCAATATGGAATAATTCCACATCCATTTTCAATTTATGTTTTCTGTATTTTCAACCATTGAGAATTAAACTGCGGTCTTCTAATGAATACTTTCACTGCCACAAGTTGGTTCATAACTAATAATATTATATTTAAAACAAATATTTTAACTAGCCATAAAAACCAGAAATGAGTTAAAAAATCGTACCAATTATCGTCTTCGTATACTTAATGATATATAATTCTTTCTTATCTTCAATATCATGGGACGGAACACTTGTAGTCATACCTGTTTTTTACTGTTTTAATTTTTATAAAAAAAAACACAAGAAAAAAATACATTATCATATTTAATGTCAAATATTTAAAAATAAAAAATATTATATAAGTTTTAAAATTAAAGAACCAAATAATAATTGAATAAATATAAAAAATAAAATAAAATATTACATTGCATATAAAAAAAATTCCATAACAATCAAAATAGTCATGATATAATTAATGAAAGTCGATAAAGTTAAAATTATTATTTTTTAAATTATAAAAGAAAAAATATTGGAATGTGAAACTATTTAATATCTCTCTTCCTTTATATAAATTATAATGAAATTTCTTTTCATACATTAATAAAGATTATAATATACTAAATCACAAAAAAAAATTAAAGTAATAATAATTCAAATTTAGAGATAGATATTTCATCTTTTGAACTTCATAATACTGAAAATTAAATTATTATATTATAATAAATGAACCATCTTTATACAATTGCGATGGTAAAAATATATTTATGAAAATGAGTTACAAAATAAAAATAATTAAATAAAAAATGATTAAAATAATATTTTACATGATAAAAATCAGCAAATAAAAATATTAAAATATAAAAATGATTGAATGTGTGTCAAAAAATAATTTGCTACATCATTGAACGAAATTGTACAAAATAAAAAAATTGTATAATTAAAAATATGATAAGAGAATATATCTTGGATATTTGATAAAGTTTTCTAAACACCGAATTGGTCGAATTGAGAGATAATGAAAATTGTTCAAGTGAAATAAAAAGTTCTTCAAATGAAATACAAATTAAGAATTAAAAAGAATAAAAATAAATTTTTTACATTACCTAGTAAATGAAGGATTACATGATTGAATTCTTCAAATTGAGAGTCAAATATTCTCATGTGAAAAAATAGACAATAAATAAAAATACTAAAAAGTAGTAGAAATAATCGAATTTGAGACCTAAAAACTATTTGATTCACTATAATTGATAATAAATCCTTTCAATATAACTACACCAAGAAAAGTTATGTATTCAAGATTATGATAAAAGAAAAAGTACCTTGGAGATGTGAGTGAATTTTTTTGAAATAATTCAATGTAGTCTCTTTATTTTTTTTTTTTTTTTGTTTTAATTAATCCACTTTTTGTTAAAACAATTTAATTAGGTCCTTTCTATTAGATTTGTATAAATAATGTTAAAGACATCACGTGTCAATCCATACTATTTTTTGCTTCAATTTTGTTTTGAAGTTTTTTTGTCTGTGTCAGTCTCTATCGTGTCACGTGATAGTACCAAGTGACACTGTTAGCGTCACATGTTAGTGTCAACATCAAGTGTCATTGTCTTGTAATCAATTGAGTACCTATTTTTATTTTTTCACTGAATTCAATCTGAATTTTTTTTAAATGGAGCAATGTTGTTCCTTTCCAAAATATAGTTGAATTCAATTTACAAACGTCTTATGAGTCTACACCTTGGAGAAAAGTTGAGCTACACCCTTGAGCCTCCTTTGTGACCAAGAATGTTGAGCTTTAAAAGACTTCTTCCAACTTTTGTGCAACTTCTATTGTAAAATTTGGTTATTGCAAAATATGCAGTTGCATTTTTAGCCATTATAGCTAGAGCAGTTTCGATTTGGTATTTACAACAATATGACCATTGTTGAGCTGTTACAAGATATTGATCATGAGCCATGGGATTTTAACCCATCATCATCCCTCATTCACACCTATAAAAAGGTAGTCTGGTGGTCTCAAAAGAAAACACAACTAAACTCAGATCTCTTCTCTCTTGGGTTTCCTTTCCTCTCTACTCCCTCTATATTTTTCTTTTATTATTCTCTATCATCATGGGTTACTTACTCTTTAAAGAGTACTTATCTTGCTAGTTTCTGTTATCCTTGGGATATATCTGAGATGTTCCTATTGTACCCTAAGAGATTTGCACATATAATGCGGATAAATCCTTAAGGGCAATGTTTTTACATGCCTCAGGAAATCCTTTTATTTTATGCTCTTATCAATTTTATGCAGATTTGTTAACAACGTCTACTTAAAGTCTTATTTTCTAGCTTTTGGAGACCTCTTTCACATCCCTTAGTCCAAAAGGAGAGTCAAGTTGAAGTCCAATTAACTTTCCCCAAAATCTTAAAAAGTTGCAAACAATTGTGTAAACATGTAAAATTTTTACAAGACTACGAAGAAGAAAAAATTTCTAATAGTCTAGTTTTTTAAAAAGTACAGTTTTTCCTCCTCGAAGCTTCCTCTTCTTCAATCCTCTTAGCCACAAACCCTTTGACTGGATAATTTTTTGTTACAAATGTAAAATCCTAGAAAATTTTAATTTGGAAAATAATGAAAATGACAATTAAATTTTAATTTTAATTCTTAGAATGAGTAAAATGAACAAACAAGTTATATAACTCATTTGGTTAAAAAACTTGGATAACATATAGAAAGTACAAGGATCAACCCCTAGAACAATGATGCTAATACACAATTTATTGATCGATGTATGGAGATTTTATGTTTTAGACATGTTTAGCGTAGGCTTGAGCATCGGTCAAGTTGGGCCGAATTCGGGTCCAAAAACATCAATCTGACCCAATCCAAATTTAATATTTGAAAACCAAATCTGACTATTTTATTCTTCGAATTAAGCGGATTCAGATTTATTTGGATCAATTACAAGCGAATGGATGGAAGGTTACCAGAATCAAATGTAAAATAATGTGAGACACACAGATGATTCCGAGCCATGTTTCGCCAACTTCTCCACGTTCTAGGTTCTATTTATCACCACGCCACTACACAGACCTAGTAGATCCCATCGTGCCACCACCTTTGTAGCAAATCGGAGCATATTGAGGAAGATCGAAGCAAATCGGTGAAGATCGAAGCAAATCGGTGAAGATCGAAGTGAATCGGGACAGAACGAACCTAATCTCGGTAAATCAAACCTCATCGATATAGATCGAACCAGAAGGAAGCATATCAGAGCAGATCGAAGCACGTTGGAGCATATTGGTCCACCGCACGTACTCGTCTGAGATGTGGCAAGCTTGGTTTGCAATTCGATTGTGTTTTATGGCACACGTCCTTCAAAGGCAGAATCATTTCTGCAAAATTATTTCTCATAGGAAATAGAGAAGAGAACGTTTGTGTTGTATGGTGTTCCATGGGACAAGAGGGTTTTGAAAATTTGTTGCTTTGGTGTTCAAAGGCATTGTAGATGTAGAAGTGAGAGGAGATCAGGGACAAAAAAATCAAGGTTTGAAAGAAAATTTTACTAATTCTGGGTTGGGTCGGGTATCCGTGGATTTTTTATTCGGGACCCGTACCCGACCATTTATATCCTTATTTACCCTAATATTTTTATCCACTTAATCCGAATCTAAATACATCAAACTGAATCCATATTTTCTCTATCGAGTTTCATGGGTTCAGGTGATTTTAGTATTTTTGCTCACCCCTATTTTATGGTTTATGTAATTTTGAAGAGTTTGATGTAACTTTTTTATTATTTCCAGTACATATTATTTTTTAATAATTTGATTAAATATATTTTAAATAAAATTTTATGAAAAATTTAAAACTTAATATTTTAAATTTTATTACTAAAATATTTACATAAATAAAAAACAATAATTTTATCATTTCAAAATTTAAAATAAAAAAAGTTTATTTATATAAATTTAAAAACACATAAATAGTATTATATTATATTATATATAAAAATATATTTAATATAAATTTTATATATTTCCATGGTAAGCCGCCTTTGGATTTGTTCCTCTCATTCTCGCATGGTGATGCTCTTATTCACAATAGAGGCAGCCTACATCTTTTGCAGTAGTAATGATGGCTAAGGTTCTGTGTGTGGTGTTCTTCGCACAAGGGTTTCACCGTTAGCAATTTGAGTCATACATATATATGATAAATAATTAAATGTGTTAGGGTCGTTCTATTTTATTAGCAAATTTACTAAAGTGATATAGTTAATTATATCTATGGCTAAGAGTATATATATCTATCATGAAAGTATTAACTATGTAGATGCCCTGAGCTATTATAATTTGATGAAAGGGACAAATTAGGAATATTACCTTTAGATAATAGTAACCGTCATAGGTTACATAAAGGGGTTATGGTCCTCATTTGAGAGCACATTCAATATTATTCTATTCTTTTCTCTTTCTCCGTATCAGAAGAGAAAATCAAGAGGAAACTAAGGGTGCTCTACAGGTGGAAGACCAGAAACCAAACTTATCTACCCAAACCTATCTTCTTTTCCAGGTACGCTTCCGCTTTTAGTCCTTTAGGGTATTGGGAACTATATATTTATCTGTAGGTTCATTGTATTTATGTTTTCATAAACCAACATTCAATATTGACTCTCTTTGGTCTACCCTGACCAGGTTTCCTTGTAGTTTGAACCATCTTATCATCCTTTTTAGTATTAGAATCTCCATCAAGCATGTTAGCTTATTTAGAAGCTATTTTCATTTTCTCTACAACACGAGCCTCCTTAGATGTCAAAGGATTAAGAACTATCGTTGAACTATTATGAGTTGAATCTAATTATTACAAACCATGCATTGACAATGGACAAACATCCTCCATAAAAAAGGCATACTAGTTAAGGAATCATGTTCAAATGGCACAACACCATCAAGATCCTTAATAAGAGAATATCTATTCCCAACTCAAATAATATCATGATTAACCATAAATGGCTCAAGCTTTGACTGAGCAAAAATCCTTAGTCCCATCCTATGATCCACAAGCTCCACCACAAGCTCTACCACTTAAACCAAAGAGAGCCTTAGTCCCATCCTATGCACCAACCACCCTAGGATGCTAATGTTGTATTTTTGTGCCAACTATTTTCTCAACACCAGAACTAACATTGGCATTCTATTCTAACTGTCTACAATTAGATAAATCATGACCAATTATTTTACAATTTGAACAAAATAAAGACAATTTTTCATACGTCATATCAACGATAAATGTAAATCTCGACCTTTCCACCAAAATTTGATTTGGTAAATCAAATATCAAATCAATATTAACAAAGACACGTGCAAAGAAACATCGAGACTTATTCTTGGTATAATCACCTAAAGATAAAGATGGCTAATTCCACATGTTATTGAGAAAATCATTTTTGGCTATGAATACTCTAAAGGAAGACCATGAATGAGAATCAAACATTAAGTTTTTATGAGTTTCTTGGAAGCCAAGACAAAATATTTTGTCAAAGGAAAAACATGAAGAATGCGAGGAGATAAATTCCAAGTTCCAACAGCCCAAACGCTTCGCATGTCTTCTAAAGAAGAAAAAGCAAATTCATAAAACCTCTTGCCAAAGTAGAATTTGTAAGACCTAGGAAAAATAATTATTATATCAAAGGTGGTAATTAGAGGTGGGATATTATACAAATAAATAAATATTTTATAAAAGTAACTGTAGCACAATTGGTTAAAGTCTTAGTTATGGATTAATAGTCATGGGTTTGATTCCTAATGTTTATAATTTATGTTTTCGGAATGCAGTAAATGTGTGGATATTATTGTATGTTATTGTGGGTGTGATTGACAAGAAAAATGGGATAGTTTATATGGTTTAGATAGAGGAGGTGGTGAGTTTGAACCTTGGCTAGAAGTAAGAAGGCAAAAATATTGGTTTTCATTTTGGTAATTTTTGTTGTGCGCCTAGGAAGAGAAAGAAAGAGGGTCACCTTAGTGGGAAACATTTTGGAAGGAAGAACTTATGATCAAGAACTTCTAGGTAAGGGGAGCTGAAATTGTACTTGTAAGACCTGAGAAAATTAAATAAATAAATAAATATTTATTTAATAAATGTGAGAGCGGGAATCCCTAAGTTAATTAATATCGAGAGAGAAGACAATGAGCAATGGTAGCTCAAGTGGTTAAGAGTACTTGACTATTACAAAAGGACTTGTTGTGTTTGAGCCTTGTGTATGCCATTAGCGTATTAATTTAATTGTTCTATTATTTTAATAATATGCTTGACCACGGTGCGTGATAATATAATCTTAAAGGTGTAGGAATTACCACGAAATATGAATTGGTTGAATGGTTGTGCAATTATTTGGTAATTGAGTTAGGGTAGGTGAAAACCTAGAAACCCTAGTAGTCGTCAGAGAAACCAAAGAGGCATGGCATAATCTATTACAATGCAATGAACTCACTTGTTAATGGTGTTAATTGTTATTTTCATTTTGGGTAATTAAGGGAGAATTAATAAGACTAATAATGGATGAGAGGGAGGAGAGTGGTGCTCTTGGGAAGACATTTTGGTGTGGCTACCAAAAGGGAGTTTTAGAACCCTAAAAACAGAACTTAGGAGAGTGTTAGAAGGCTGGAAGGAGTGCCCAAGGGTGGAGATCAAATGAGAGATCAATTATGGTGTAAGGAAGGATTCTAAAAGCACTTTTGGAGTCGGAATTCCAGGTCATGGGAGCTGCCATTTCCTATTTTAATGATATTTTATGCAATTGCGTTATATATATTGATGCATGAAAGTCTTCTCTTGAACCAAATTGTTGTATTGTTTAACTTCTTGATGTTTGTTGTATGTGGTTTTAGAGAGTATGCGTGTGCGTGTGATTTTAGAGAGAGTATGCGTGTGCTTGTGGTTTCCATTGTATTGAGTTGTCTTTGTGAACTCATCATTCTTCTGATTATTATGATTCTTCTTTCTGCCTTGACGTGATGTTTAGAGTTTTTCTTATGACACACTTATTATTATTATTTACTATTATTATTACATTACTATTATTATTATTATTATTATTATTATTATTATTATTGTTTTATTTTAATGATTATTTTATTATCATTATTATTGTTTTATTATTATTGATTTATTTTATTATTATTGTTTTATCTTATTAGTATTACTATTTTATTATTATTGTTTCATTTCATTTTATTATTGTTTTCATTATTATTACTTTGTGTATAGTTTTGTTTTATTATTATTATTATTATTATTATTATTACAATTATTATTATTTATATTATTATTATTTTCTTTTTCTTATTTTTATTTTTATTATTTATCATTATTATTATTATTATTATTATTAATTTCATTTCATTTCCTTTTATTTTATAATAATAATAATTATTATTATTTTATTATTATTGTTATTATTATCATTGTTTTGTTTTATTGATTATTTTTTATCATTATTATTGTTTCATTTTATTTTATTATTATTTTCATTATTTTTATTTTTATTTTTAAAATTTCGTTTTATTATTATTATTATTATTACTATAATTATTATTATTTATATTATTATTATTATTACTATTTATTATTATTATTATTATTATTTTATTTTATAATCATCTTTGTTATTATTATTTTATTATTTTATTATTTTATTATTATTGTTATTATTATCATTGTTTTATTTTATTTATGATTTTATTGTCATTATTATTTATTATTATTGCTTTATTTATTATTATTATTATTATTATTATTTTATCTTATTAATATTATGGTTTTCTTATTATTATTTCGTTTTATTTTATTATTATTTTCATTAGTATGATTTTTTTTTTATTTTTTCGTTTTATAATTATTATTATTATCATTATTGTTATTGTTGTTGTTTTTTTATTATTATCATAATTACTATTTTACTGCACGTTCGATATTTTGGGACAATGATTATGTGTTCTTTCTGGTTTTTATATTGTTTGGTTGTCCAGGATTATGTGTTGGGTATAACACTTTATTTTGATGGTTTTGTGTGGATTTATTGTGATTCTCCGAGATGTATAGAAGCAAAAATATGGTTGGGTTTGATGTATGACCATGTGTTATTGTGTAGTTAAGTTCAACTTAATGATATGAAAGTGTATTTACTTGTCATGGATGCATATTTTGCGTGAACTAAGTGTCTTGTGTAAATAGGTTCATTGGAACATATTCTAGAGTGTCAAATACCAGTAAATTACCAGTTACTGGTGTGGCGTCTGGCGAAACGGTGTAAACCGCCAGGAGATAGGCCACAAAGTGAACTCTTGAGTAAAACCTGAGAGTTGACGCTTGGCAATGGAAGTGGTCCCGCCAGGCGGTGTGTTCTAGAACTAGGCCTGGACCAAAATCCAGTGGGTTGATGCCCGGCGGCGCCAAGTAGTCTGCTAGGCGGTCTAGAACGCGAGTTAACCAAGCAAAGTGGATGTTGTGCTAAGTGGTTTTGGATGTAGTGATGGATTACGCGAGGGATTCTACACAACTTTGGATGGAGGTCTTGATGTGATGCTTTGCTAGGGCCTAGTTACGAGTGCAACTTGTATTGGGGTAACACGTGGCCACTTGAGATTGTAGCCTGGTGGTTTTGGAAGTCCAATGGAGTGTGCGAGATCGTGGCTCGGACGGATGGGTTCTGGAAGATTGCCCTCCTCGGAGTTATCCGATGAGTTTGGTAGTCTTGGGACAAATACGAACTACAGTTCGTATTAGGGAACTCTACTTGGTGTCGCGGATCGTGGCCGTGGCAAATTTATTCCCGTGTGTGGACTATTAGGTGGTGGCCTATAGTCGGAGGGGCGAGTAAACACTCGTGGCAAAAAGGATCGATCAATGTAATCATCAAAGGGTGTAGAATCAAGAGGCGTCCAGAAGAAGATTCGAAAGTCGAGGATTAAGGATTATGGCTTGTGAGTCTTAGGAAAAGCAACGCTCTTATCGGATTTTGGTGAACAAGTAAGGGTTGTGCTCTTGCTAGGTTTTAGTGAGTAGGCAAGGGTGGTTGCTGGTAAGTCCTAGACTCCTAAGGAAAGTAATGCTCTTACTGTGTTTTCGTGACCAGGTAAGGGTTGTTGCTTGTTCTTTCTAGGAGGCGTTGGGGCGTAGGAAAGGAAACTAAATGGTTATGAGAGAATAATATACTATGTGATGAGACTTAGGACTATTAGAACTGTTGGAATATTGTATGGTTATTTATTATATTGTGTAGTTCACTTTTATTCTGTTGAGCCCACCCTATCCACTTGTGTTTGGCGATGATCGTGTAATGGGTTAACCGAGAGCAAATGATTGCAGGTGGTGCTAATGAAGCATAGATTCAGAGAGGGGCTAGCTTGGGGAAAAACCTTTATGATGTAAGCATTTATCTTACCAGACTCGGAGTTTGTAATCGACAATCATAGTTTGTGGATTTTGATTTATTGCGGTATAATAAATGTTGTAAATTTTCCCACGTTTTGGAAAAAAGGAATTATTATAAATGTGATTTTATACTTTTTCCTATTCTAATTATTTAAATTAGTAATGTCCGACCGGGACATTACAATACTCATTATTGTGCTTATGTGTAGAGAAACTTTGTTGTTTTTATATGCGTGTTCTTCTCAGTGATAGAGTACGATGTTCCATATTTTTTTATTATGGGTGAATTTAGGGTGGAAAATGTGAGATGCTCTTTTGGGATAAGTTTTGGTATTTTTGTTGGTTGATGAACATGTTTTTTTAAGTTGTAATACAAGATTGCAAAGGGGAATTTTCAGTTCTACGATCAATAGTTTATTTTTATTTAAGATTACGGAAAAGCATATAAGAACGTGATGGTGTTTAGCAAAATGACGATAATATGTTGGTGTGATGTTGCTTGGGCTAAGGGTGCATTCTTTTTATGGTGGTTTTACGATAAATTGTGAGAAGTAATGATAGAAGAAAAAAAAATTAGGAATGTTATTGTTGGTGTTCATACAAAATTTGGGTTTAGGTAGAATTTTACATCTTTTAAGGTATGTTGGTTTGATAAAGTCTACCTTGTGGTGGAGCAGAAATTTTCTTATTCCTATATTGATATGTTGCGACGTTCATGGGTTATGAGTAAATTGTATGAAGAATAAATTTTAATTGTGATTATACTACAATCTTGGTGGTGTTAGGAGAATATTTTATTTTGGACAACAAAAGGTTATGTGATTATGTTCCATGTTCATATGCAAATAAGTTGTGGTATTGATTTCGTTATTATAGTTGTTAGGTAATATAAGCCTGAAAATCTTATGTTACGCATATGATGTGAAAGTTGAATGTTGTGAGTTTATGTGCCAAATTGGTAAGTGTAGGATGTTTGATGCTAGGTAGGTTTAGGCTGTGAAGGACTTTTGTTGGTAAATTGGAGGATTAGAACATGACTATTGCTTTCCAATTAGTTGATTTTGCATTAATTGTTATTTCATTTATTTTATTGTTTAGTGTACTTTTTGTATTTGCTTCTTCTGAAGGTTGGTCAAATAACAAAAATGTTCTATATTTTCCAGTATCATTATGGATTGGATTAGTATTTCTAGTGGGTATTCTTAATTCTCTCACTTATTGAAGTTCTTTTTATTCTAGATTAAAAATGAAATGACCCCTCCCTTAGAAATACACACACATATATACATATATATATATATATATATATATATGTATATGTATATGTATATATATATGTATATATATATATACATATACATATATGTATATATGTATATATATACATATATACATATATACACATATGTGTATATATATACATATATATATATATATATATATATGTGTGTATATATATACACATATATGTATATATATGTGTATATATATACATATATATATATATATATATATATATATATATATATATATAGGTTTTGCGTTTTCTTAAGAATTGATGTAGATATGCGTAGTTGCACACGAGGATATTGGTATAAGAAGCATTTTTATGTGTGTATTTTGTTCTGAAAGGAAAGTATATGGTATAGGAAAGTTTAGAATGTTTTCGTGCATGTTTTGGTTGCTGGAATGTGTGAAACAGGTACCTTGTGCATCAAATAATTGTTTTCTCGTATTTTGTGTAGTGTTGGACGTTGAGAAATGAGCGCTTTATTTTACGAGGCATTGGGCGTTGAGCATTGGTTTTAGGCATTGAATGGTGAGTTTACGAGGAGTTGGGCGCTGAGCGTTGGGTGGTCAATTTTTTCTGTTTTAATTGGTTGGAATGATATTGTAGGTGCGAAGGTGAGAGTACATATATAGCTTGGGTGGTGTGATATTTTTGTGATAATTTATGTCATGATATGATGATGATGTGGGGTTACTAACAAGGTGATGATTATATGCATATATGTGTAACATGATATGAAGAACTTGCCTGATGAGTTGAGGTGTGTTGATCTTGTGATATCGATATGGTGTGTATGTGTACATATGTGAGGGAACAATATGAATTCTCTGATCATTGTAATGCTAGGATGGTTCTTTTACCTAGAAGGCTTTGTTGAGTCAGGGTAAAAGTGTTTCATTTTGCCATAGTCTTTGGTATGAGCTTAGCAACGATGCTCTTACCTTAGGCTCTACTGATTGTATGGAGTTGTTGCATGTAAGTCTATGGAAAGTAGGGAAAGGATCTTTTCCAAGAGGTGTCGTTGCGTGGGAAAGGTAGAGTAGTTGGTTTTGGGAGAATGTCATACTGTTGATATTACTTGGTGGCAATATGTGGATGATTGCATGTTATGGTTGAGACTACGTGATAGTTGATATCTTAAATGAGTTTATGCATATATTGTGGTAATGCTAAGTGATTTATGTGTTGTATATATTGTTATGTATTGTATACATGGTTAGCTCACCCTTACATGTTTGTGGTTGTGGTTTCCACTTGTGATGATCATATAACTTGTGTTATATGGGAGTAGATGTTGGAGATGCTAGTGGAGATACATAGTGGTAAGGAGCTCGTGGGAAGGACTTTGGAGTTTTACTTAAAGCATTTTGAAACTGTTTTGGAGATTTTGGAAGTTGATTCTCTTTTACAAGGATTTGTAATAAGTTTTATTTAATGACTTATCCTGTAATGGTTTTGTATGGATTTTAATAGTGTTTTATTTTGAGAATAAAGTTTGATTTCAATGAAAAATTTGGTCACGTGACTTGTGAGATAAAGTATTTGTGAAGTTCCCATTTTCTAGGACGATATGAGAGGTTTGTTTTGGATGTTTGAAAAAAAAAATTACACGTGACATCTCGAAAGGAGTGTTACAAAATTGCCTTCCATTGGTCCAAATGCTTTCAAGCCACATCAAATTTTGTACAAAGGTTTAAATGTGTAAGCAGTTTATCTCCTTTTTCTAACAAAATACGCCCATGCAAATAATTTTTGCACTCTTTCAGACCAGCAACATGAATTGCTTCAGAAATCTGCACAGAGACCATATCTTCCTTTATAAAAGGAGAAGATAATTTGCACAAAAAGATAATTAAGGATCAACAAAAAATCTTTTTGTGTCCACACATTTGAGGAAGATTTAAAGAAAGATAATTTTCCATGATCTTGATCTGTAAACAATCCCATAAAATATGAAACCTAAAAAGGAAGTCATACCCTCACCAAATGACAAACCTCCCTCCAATGAGCCACCTGCATCATTGCAAAGCCTGCACCACCACCTGCTAGGGTTAGTGTTGATAGTGGTACTCCCCTACGAACGAACTTTCCACTAAAATAAATCCTTTCAACCATCTTATGTCTCACAATAAGAAGCCTAAAAATTAAGAACTTCAATAAAAATTATAAAAGAAAAAATTAAAATTAAAATAAATAAAATATTGAGTCAATATAGAAATAATGAAGAAATGAGACACCAAGAAATTCAACCATGAATTTTGGAGGTAACTTGCTTGCAATTCAAAGCCCCACATGCCCTCACCGTACTGATTCAGGTTGCTGAATTCAGTGAGATTGAAAATTTGATTACATAATCACAAAACTAGAAACGAAAACAGCACCACCACATGCATTCAATTTTTATATCTTCATTGGATCTACACATACATGCATCATTCATCCATTAAATTAGCAAATAAAATAATTCAAGGCGTGGATCCCACTAAGTGCAATTGTTATCCATGCAATTACACATTGCTTTTTCAATTTAATTTCACTCACAATTTAATATCATCGAATCAAGCCCATTGAAAATGTAAAGATACCAATTAACAAATTAAATTCAATACCAAAGCATGGACCACATGCAAAAGTTCCATGAATTCAAATGCATTATTTATTATGCTACCACCAAAATCAAATTCAATTTCACGCTTGCTTTTTCAATTAAGCCACCGATTTCAATTGCTTAGTTTCCTCGTTAAATTCTCCAATTAATTTGCACCAACTCCGCGCGGTAAATTGAATCTAAATTATTTGATAAATGGATTGAAAAAAACTGCTTCGATGTTAATGAATTGAAAAAAAACTCACTTTTATGCCTTCAATTTCCATTTCACTGCTCAAATAACTCCGTGCTTTGATTCTCCAAAATGCAACACCGCTAATGTTTTCAAATCATCGGGGAAGCCTATTGGTATGATTGTAGATAATCAATGTCATTATATCATTTATCAGGTGACATCCTATACAAGAGATGATGAAACAAGTTGTTTGAGTCTAAAACTTTCTTGAACAAGGAATTTCTTATTAAGAAGTTAGCAAACTTGAAATAAAATGATGGTTTCTCAATGGTTGAATACTTTAGTAGTTTATAAAATATGGTGAATCAACCGATTATTGGAGATTGTGTTAGATGATGAGCTAGTAGCATTTTTATTGCTTAGTTCATTACTAGATAGCTGAGAGACAATAGTGGTATCTCTAAGCAACCATGCTCCCTATGAGAAATTAACTTTTGACATGGTCAAGGATAACCTCTTAAATGAAGAAACTAAAAGAAAATGTAGCAGTAAAGTTATCTCTCCAACTCAAAATGAAACTTTAGTTATGGAGTCAAGAGGAAAAAATATGTCTAAAAATTCTTAGAGATTTGATAGTTGTAGCAAGTCAAGGCCAAAGAAAGACGTCACATGTTTTCATTGTAATAAACGAGAACACATGATTAATAGATTAAGAGATAAAGAAAGTAATAACAATATAAGAGAATATAAATATAACACCAGTCCTACAATTGTATCTGATGGTGAAGTTATCATTGTTTATGAAGATTTCTCGACTAATCTAACTAGCCAAGACTATAAATGGGTTATTTGCTCTGTTGCCTCATTTCATGTTACACCACATCATGATTATTTCACATCCTATATTGTTGGAGATTTTGGACATGTGAAGATTGAAAATTGAAGGGTAAGCAAAGTTGTTGGCATTGGAAAAATATGGTTAGAGAATAATATTGATTGCAAGCTGCATTTGAAGAGCGTTAGACACATCCGTAATATTCAACTCAACCTGATTTCTATAGAGGCACTTAATGAACATGGTTATCATAAATCCTTTTGTGATGGAAAATGAAAGTTCACTAAAGGGAAATGGCAGCAGAAAATAGAGAGAAGTGAAATACTCTTTATTGGACATCAACAAAGTTGTAGACACCTCAAGTGAATCCAGTTGAGGATTGTTCCACATAACTATAATATAGACAACTTAGTGCAAAAAACCTTAATAAACTTGAAAGACAAATGTTTCTTTATGTTAGAGGTACATTTCTTGAAACTTGGTACGATTATTTTATTTGTAAGCAACATAGAGTTTCTTTTTTGTACTTATCCTCCATGTAGAAGACTACACATTTGTATTTAATCAGACAAATGTTGGAACAATGGATGCTAAATCAATAAGTGGCAACTCTTATTTTGTCACTATTATTAACGACCATTCTACAAAGGTTTGGGCTCTTGTTTTGAAATCCAAATACCGTGTATTTGATGTATTCAAGCATTTACATGAGGGTGTTGAAACAGAAACAGGAAGATTGTTGAAATATGTTAGAGTAGATAATGGTAGTGAATACAAAGGTCCTTTTGAGCAATATTATAAAGAGCATGACATCAAGCTTGAGAACAATGGCGGAGTATTATGGATGCAGGGGGTGCCTTGGCACCCCCAAAAATTTTGAAATTTTTTTTTACCATAGATATTTTGATTTTTTTATTATAGATATTAGTATTTTGATTTTATTTTGTTATAAATATTAAATCAAATATTTTATTTCCTTTATAAACATAATAATTAATACTAATAAATAATAAAATATAAAATCAAATATAATA
>Ga0214545_1001026_pt1 | contig 49984 bp, 55 predicted proteins | sample CNSS4metaG_FD_160064 | JGI IMG/M metagenome (GOLD analysis project Ga0214545, IMG submission 160064) | Root nodule microbial communities from cowpea collected in UCLA plant growth center, Los Angeles, California, USA - CNSS4 | ecosystem: Host-associated > Plants > Roots > Nodule | place: USA... | reverse complement strand
TATATATATATATATATGGACTAACAAAATTACTTAAAATTCAAAGACTTACCGTTAAAACAAAAACTAAATTAGATTTTGTATAAGCCACAAAACAAAAAAGGTTATTTTGAGATGTCAGCGTAACAGTATCCGGTGCAGTACTAAGTTGCTTAGAATAACCGCTTTACGAAATTTCTCACACCATAGTGTGCTTCATCGGTAAACAGTAGAAAAACCCGTCAAAGAAAAGAATCTTGAATGAAATATCTCATTTATTATTGTTTTTGGTGCAGCCCTTTGAGACTCTGACTTTGTCAAGATAATACCGTTTGCATTCTTTCGTTCGTTTTGTTTTCTCGCGAGAAGAAGACGAGACCGGCGCGCCAAATCTCAACCAAACCCTGGCATGACAAATTCGAGGCTAGTAACAGACCCCACTCCTGCTCAGAACACTTCAATTAATTAATTAGTTTCCTCCATTATTTCGAAAATAAATAAATAAATATTCTCACACTTATCCGATATTTTGTTTGGTTTCCTTGCACTTTTCGCAAGCAGGCGCGGAATAATAGTAATTAATTACATAGTTTAAAAAGAAAGGAAAAAAAGAAAGAGACGCTGGTGGGTCTTGGTATTGTCCGTTTAAGCCTCCACCTTCACCCACTATAGCCAAATTACGAGGGAGAGAGAGTTGAACGTGGAGAGTACTAACACTGCACACTTCTTCTTCTTCCTTCGTTCTTTGGTTTTTTGATCTCTTTCTCTCTCAACCACAACCGCATCGCTTCTTCGTCTAGGGTTTCGCAGCCATGGGAGCTGCGTGGAGGCAGTTGAAGGTCATGCTCCGCAAGAACTGCCTCCTCAAAATTCGTCATCCTTTCGTCACTGCCGCCGAGGTTCTTTCTTGCATTCTCTTCTCCTCACTTTCAACTTTCTCTTTTCTTTACATGTTTCTTTCTTTCTTTCTTTCTTTCTTTATCTCTCTCTCTCTCTCACTCACACACACACACACTTATTCCTTACACGCACAAACGCACTCTATCTGTTTTAGGACTTTGATCCTTTGCTTAATTTGAACGATTCCGTGCGTTTGGTTTCTTGTGCGTGATGATGTTTTCTTGATTTTTAGACTTTTATTAGTTTCTTTTAATGGTTGACTTTTTTTTGGCTTTGATAAACGTTATTGATTATTTTTCCGGTTATGTAATGCAGTATAATGTTTCTTTTATGGTATATATACGCATTTACATATTGTTTTAAAGACGTGTTTAGGATTTAGTGTGTGTTTTTTTGTCGGTTTTTCTTTCAAGTGCATTTCAATATGATGAATACCGGAATTCTTATCCATATCGCTCAATCCGTGGCAGATTTTGCTCCCTACGATTGTATTATTGCTGTTAGTCGCTGTAAGGACGAAAGAGGATACACAAATTCATCCTGCTCAACCGTGAGTGTTTTTGTTCATTGCTCATTGTTACCGTGTGAGTGTGTTTTAATTATTTCTCTGTCCCTGTGTTGTATGGAGGACCGTAGAAGGTTTTAATTTGTTTTTCTAATATTCATTTCGAATTTTGTTTTCAATATTCGTTTATTGATCAAGTAAAAGTGAATGGAAATGATTTTCGGAAACTGGTCTATATGGAGGGAAATTTTGAATATTTTTCACATTTAGTATTTTGTGAGGAGTAACGTTTATGTGGAAATGGAGCAGGCACATTCAAAAAGATATGTTTGTGGAAGTGGGCAAAGACATATCACCCAACTTTCCAATGGTTTTGCAATCCTTGTTGGATAAGGGAGAGTATTTAGCTTTTGCGCCTGATACTGATGAGACGAAGCTGTTGATAGACGTAGTGTCAATAAAATTTCCACTCTTGAAGGTACCCATTCATTCACTGTGTAATAGTTTCTGATTTTCTAGGCTTAATTTGTCGCTCATGTGAAGGGGAAGTATTTTGCTTTGATTCCTCCATTTGATGAAATGTACCCTCTTCCAAGCTTAAGCTTTGCTATGGTTGAGTGCTTGAATGCAGTTCTCCTTGTGTCATGCATAATTGCACACTTAAACCCCAGTTTTGGATATTTTTTCAGCCTTCGTTCTTTGTTGGGAAGTTTCACATTGCTTTCCTCAATTTTTGGAGCACAACTTATATATTTATTGGTAACTTTGCTTAATGACAATTGGTTTTAAAACGAAATATGATATATTGTAGCCTATATCTTAGTACATAGCCTATTTTGGTTCCGACTGTCAGTGGTGGTATTTGATAGTCTTTGTGACACAAACATAGAAACTAATAGATCACCTTAAGAATTCTGGCTGTTTTTTGTTTTTTATTTTAAAGAAGGCTATTGACACTATCCTCAAGAAATATGTGAGAAGCTAAGGGATAAGTCATAGAAATCTACAAGGAACTAACATATTGTCATTTTAAAAATGTACAACGTGTAAAGAGTCTATTTCAGTCCGACAACTTCAAAATTATTGCCAACCTGAAGAGGAATAGAAAAGCATCCCATATTCTCAACGTTAGAGTTCCTCAAAACACAACCGCAAGCTGATAAATTCCCTTGCTTTAAGAAGGTGCCATCAGTGTTGCAGTTAACCGATCCATAAATTGGAGGATATTCGTTAACTTGAGTGATATTTTCTGTATTCTTGACCTGCAAGTAACAGCAAAAGCTTTTCAAACTTTTAATTCAGACATAAGAGAGTTCATACTTCCATTAATTGCAGAAAATATCCTGTTTTTAATATGCTGATATGGCATGATCAAATTATCAAACTTGATCCTATTTGTACTGTTCCAGATGTCAGCTAAAACATGGCAGTATTTGAAATTAGCTAAAGCAATGGGATGAAAATTTCCAATCTCATTTGGGTTAGGTGCTTTGGGAATTCAAATAATGTGGTTTGAGTTAAAATGAGTAAGTATCCGTTTTGTTGTTAGTTGAATATTAAAAGCAATATTAAAATTTGTTGGTAGTATATTAAATGCATTATTAGAAGTTATTAGAAGCTCTTAGAAGATTCTAGAGATCTCTTGTTTTGAATATTTTTCACATTTGGTATTTTGTGAGGAGTAACGTTTATGTGGAAATGGAGTAGGCACATTCAAAAAGATATGTTTGTGGAAGTGGGCAAAGACATATTACTTTAAGGTTTGAGATCTCTATAAATATAGAAGTTGATGTACTGTTTTTTGTGAATTAACAAAACAGAGAGTATTGTCAGAATGAGATAGTTCCTCTTTGGAAGGTACAAAAAATGATTCAAGAGATTCAAAAGACCCAGCTTCAAAAGAACTAACTTGAAAGAAATAATCTGAAAGAAAGAGGATTTTACTGTTTTGTTAATTCACAAAAAGTAGTACATCAACTTCTCTATTTATAGAGATCTCAAACCTTAAAGTAATAATTACAAGAGATCTCTAGAATCTTCTAAGAGCTTCTAATAACTTCTAATAATACATTTAATATACTACCAACAACTTTTAATATTACATTTAATATTCAACTAACAACACGTTTACATCATGGTAAACCTTCTTTGTAAGGATCTTCAGGAATTGCAATAGCCAAACGATCCCCTTTCCTACACAGTGTAGGTAACTGGGATAATGACAGATAAACAGCTCCATTTGCCAAAGCTTGAAGGAAATACATAGTTGGCTTTGGAATCAATGATGGTTGTTCCAAGGAAGGGGCAAGACATTTCCAGGGGCGTATGAAGTTATCCTCCATGTTTGAAAACGGGAGAAAGAAAACAGAACAGTTTCGAAATTTCAGTGATGAAGATGATTCATGATATGAAACTTGGAGAAATTGGTGGTGGCTGGCACTGCCCTGGAAGCTGAACTCATTGTGCTCTTCATCTTTAGTTTTCATCTTCATGACGAGTATTTGATAAACCTTTTTAATTCTTTTTGGTTCTTGTTTTAGTCAATGGGTCTTTCATCCATTGCAAATGTTATTTCAAATTATCAGACTTGAATTGATATTACTTTGGCTTCTTTACCATTCTATCTGTGCGTGATGTTCCTTTTATATCTTTCTTTTTGTCACTTGTAAGAGCAATGGACTGCTTAGTTGCCTTCACTAGTATTTTGGAACATGAAATTCCATGAGGAAGTATTTTCCAACAAGGATATTTAAGTGCATTTTGATTTAAGCTCATAATAATGGCTTCTAAGAAAAATAATTATAAGATTGAAGTTGAGAGATTATGAAGAAGATCTATGATAAAATACAATTTACGTTTTGCATTTTTTCATTTTATACCCTGACATTTGAATACTCCAAAAATTGTGAAGTATTGGTGTCACACCTACGTCACATTGAGAATATTTCAGGATACATATATGAAAAGTATCCAACTTTTTTATATATTTTCTATTTTGTTAGGATACAATTGGGATACAACTTGAATTCTTCTGGATATGTAAATGAAAAGTGTTTTTTTTTAATATTTTTTAAGAGAGATATTTTCCACAAGCTGAGAAGAAAAAAGTATATAAAGAATTCTCTAATTTCTCATCTTGTGCAGCTGACTTTGTTTTTTTTGATTCAATTGAGTATAGATGGGTATTAGGTCCCAAAGTCAGTGGGTAGTCAAGGTTATTAATCTTGAAAGGTGGTCTATAGTGGTGAGTCTAAAAGCTGCCATGTACATATGGTTGATAGCATGGCGTCCCATGGTGAAAACTGTGGCAGGCGGTAAAAATATGTATGTGTAAAAACTAAAAAACTGCAAAAGTAATTTAAAAATAGCATAAATAAGTTAAAAATAACACTAAAATCCAAGAAAAAATCACTAATTGCAAAAGAATTTGATTTTGGGTGCTTGACATTGTCCTATAAGTGAAAAATGATTGGTGACAACATGATTCTGAAATTTTAAAATACAGTTCTAAATTCTGAAATTTTTGGAAAACAAAGCGTACGTTGAACAAATGAAGAACCAGAATAGCCACATTGAGAATAACAACAGAGAAAACAAAAGAAGAGAGGTGAGAAACATCGGAAGAAATGAATAACAACAGATTGAGAATACGCAGCAAAAGAAAGAAATGGGTACAGAATAGCAAAAAGTGGGGAGTTTTGCCATGGGTGCCATGGAATCTTGAGTTCCATGGTGGACAATGCCATGTAAGGGCAAATAACGGATGGTGAATGGCTTAAGGGTCCAAAGAGCCAAGATATCGCATGATGGTGGCACTGTCTCAGTTATTTAACAACATGGTGGTTGATGCATGGATCTTCTATCCCTCTTGTGAAGCCATATCATTCCTCATGTTTTGAGAGCTACTATGTTGGACCTATACAAAATTCTTTATAATTTTTTGTTAACTTATCTGGTACGGATCAAATCACAAATTTAAAAAAAAGATGTGCATCTCTGTATCTTATTGTAAAAATAGTAATCTTGGTATTTAAAACAAGTTAACTAGTGTATAAAAAATGTTAACCAGTGACTGCTATTTTCTTAGAAAGGCTTCTCAGAGCATCAAACCAGCCCTTTCAATGTTTTTCCTTTTAGGAAGGACAACAATTTGAAAAAAAAATTCAGTGATGGTTATTTTAAAGAAAAAAGTAATTTACAAATTCCCAATGCCTTTATACAGAAGTATTGTCCTACTAAATATAATTAAGTCGTACCTTTATTTCTTTGCTGCTAATTTACCTTGGTAAATTAATTCATTCCCCTTTATTTTGGTGTATCTTCTTGCAACTAAATGCATCATCAAACAAATTCTCTTATTTATTTTTTCTCTTTTTTTTTGTTTTATTTTTTTTTTTTTTTTTTTTTTTTTAAAAAAATTTTTTTTTTTTTTTTTTTTTTTTTTTTTTATTTCTCTATGAATTTTTACATTAAGCAGATAAGTATATTCTCTGTTCTTTGACTCAAGTCAACTAAAATTTGATACCTTTATGCAGCATGTTAGTAGAGTATACAAAGATGAGGTAGAGTTGGAAACCTACATCCGCTCTGATGCTTATGGCACCTGCAATCAAGCAAGGTAAATTCCTTTTGCTATTTTGGCAATAAAACCTGCTGGAGTGATATGTTGTTTTTTTATATATGTTGCAGTGGGTACAAGGTAAATAAAACATTTCTTGTTACATACCAGAAGGGAGGAAGGATACTAACAAACCAATGTAGGAAATTTTTGAGATATCTTGTTAGTGGTGTAGGCATAGCTGAGAGAGGTCCAGCCCAGGAAATGGAGTGGCAGGTGTATGCAGGGAGAAAGAAATGACAGGCTGGCTATTATTAGGGCCATTAATATATTAATAGTCTGGGTAGTATCTGATTTATATGCATTTGGGAATGCTGCATTTGTGGATAGCAATTTAGGTTTTATTCTTATTGACTTAACTCAGTTGTAAGGAGACAGTCTCCTTGGATAGCTGCACAATAATACTTACTCTCTTCTGTCTCTTTTTCCCAATTGCTCTATTGGAGACAGTCTCCTTGGGTAGTATAATTTTTCTTCTTCATGTTCTCTACCTTATCTACATACTTAGTTCTTCGATATTGAGATTTAAGTTGCTTCATAGATTATATATTTTGTTATTAGTATTCTGGGGTATCATCAGTTTGGATTCTTGTGTGTTTTTTTCTTGCAAATAATCTCTCCTATCAAATGAATAAAGCTTCCGCTATTAGTTGAAATTTGGATTTTTAGTTTAGTGTACTAATTTGTGGTTGCTTCTATTTTACTATGTTGAATGAATACATAGATGTCTATGTTGGGTGATCATGATGCATATCTCTTGTTATATATTTTTCACGTGGAATAAAAATTAGTCACTGTTTTCCACCCTCTTTTCTCCCCTATTATAGTTGCTTTCTTTTTCTCGTATATACATATTTCTGTTAAAAATTGAAATTATTCATATGACTACCGTAGATTATATCATTTTTTTAGCTTTAGTGATGTCTTTACTGTAATTTAATTAGCCAGTGACATGATAGATGAAAATGATGCATTTATTCATATGGTTGTTTAACTGATTACTTTTCTTTGTTTCTCTTCTACCCATTTAGGAATTGTTCAACTCCAAAAATTAAAGGAGCAATCGTGTTTTATGAACAAGGCCCTCAATCATTTGATTATAGCATACGCCTCAATCATACATGGGCTTTCTCTGGTTTTCCTGATGTTACAACAATAATGGATACCAATGGTCCTTTTCTTAATGACTTGGAACTCGGTGTTAGTGCTATACCGACAATGCAATACAGCATCAGTGGGTTTTTGACTGTATGTTGCTTTATTCTCATTCAATTTCTTATTTGTTCTTGTCTCTTTCCGACCTATTTTTTATGTCTATATATTGCGGTAGTTGGAACTTGGAAAGTGTAATATTTCTTGTGTTGGGACGAGGAACCCAATTACTAAAATGTGTTGTAAAAGGAATAGGAACCTAGATGGGAATTATGCCTATGAGTCATTGTGACAAAATTACTCAGTGTTGGAGATCTCACATCTACTACAAATATGATTTAATAAAGTGTATAGGCAAGGGATAACCCTCGTTCTACTAGTTGGTTTTGTAGGATTAAGTTAGGTCTAATTCTAACATGGTATTATAATCTATCCTAGTGATGGTTATTGGCCTATTGTGCTAGTTGCTATTAAGTTGCTGTCTATCACCCACTAATGTCTAGCTGCAAGTTCGAAGTGGCTAGTCACACATTTAAAATGTCTAGTTGCACGTTCGAAATGTGTATTCATTGACTTGAAGAGTGTTTGTTGGAGATCTTAATACAAATGACTTAAATAGATTATACAAATGGGGCCAACCTTCACCTTAGAAGATGGTTTTGGAGCATTGAGTTAGACCTAAACCCATATTTATAGTTAAATAGTGCTGATAAAAAAAAATAATTTAGTAGTTGTAGTTAGGCTATTCAAATTAAGGAAAAACTATCCATCAGTTTTGGAGTGTCGCATTTGGTAATTCTCATCCTAGCTAATACGCAAAAAGACAAATTTGATTGTGGGAAGGAAATGAAAGGGAGGATCAAAACTATGGAGAGAGGGCCTTGGAAATCTGAGTTTAATCCAACGTTTTGATCATGAGGCACTTAGGAGAGTTGAAGCAATGATGGTGCAGTTGATGCAGAAAATGAATACATGTATACAAGGTGGCTCTAGAGATTCTGCATTTACAGGAGATGAATTTGTGGGGTACAGGTGAAAAACTTGGATTGAACTTGCATCAACTGCAACAATGATGGAGGAGGCTAAACATACCCACATTTAGTGGGGATGAAGAATTGTGGGTTGGGTCCTTAATGTGGAGTATTAATTCAGTATATAAGGAGCAATTGAGGATGCAAAGCTAGAAATGGTATAGTTTGCCTTAGACAGAAAGGCCTTGGGCTGATTCAACTGGTGGGAATGAGGGAGTCTTGCTTTCTTCTGTCCTTCCTTGCTTTCCTATGTTATAAATTTCCATCTTCATCGCGGCTATTTGTGAATTTGATATCTATACTTTGTTACATTATTAATGCATTTATATGTTTTGGTTCTGTAGCTCCAGCAAATGGTTGATTCGTTCATAATATTAATAGCGCAGCAGTCTGACTTAAATTTGAATGCTGAAAGTCTGGACCTTCCTCTTCCAGGCTTCAATAACTCTAATTTCTCTTTAAAAAATCCATGGACTCAGTTTAACCCTGCTCACATACGAATTGTTCCATTTCCCACGCGAGAGTATACTGACGACCAGTTTCAGTCAATCATAAAGAAAGTAATGGGAATATTGTAAGCTTGTCTTGGAAACTTTTATATCATGTTTAGAATATTATTAGATTATATCTCAAACAAGCTATTATTTTTAATGAAGACTTTTATGTGTAGGTACTTATTGGGGTTTCTCTATCCAATTTCTCGCCTAATCAGTTATTCCGTGTTTGAAAAGGTTTGATTATTTTGTTAGTAGTGCTTTTTGGTTTACATATGTTCTTTGTTAAATGTCCCACAAAATGGCAAGAATATCTCTTTTAAGATTTGGAAAATCCTCTTCCCTAGAGCTAGATTTTGGAAATGCGTTAGGCCTAGTCTGTTTTTCATAATACGATACAGTGGCCTATCCTATCTTAGTTTGTGCTAATAGCAGATGTGCAGTCTTGCAAATTTAATGCACTAGAAGTCCACTTCTAGGCATAAGAAATGTTTGTTAAGATATCCTACAGTGGATAAGAATATGCCTAGAATACTCTTTATAATTATAAGAGTTGGGCAAATCCTCTTTCACTAGATTTCCACAAAGAATTCTAAGGCCCTTTATTATCCTCCCTTTTTTATTTTTTAGTATTATTTCTAATAATTTGTCAGTTATTTAGAGCCGTCATCTCTTATTTGTTTTTATCTCTCAATTTATTGATGTAATATTTCAGGAACAGAAGATTAAAGAAGGACTGTATATGATGGGCCTGAAAGATGGTATATTTCATCTTTCTTGGTTTATCACATATGCATTGCAGGTACATTTATTCTTTTTCCATATGCTATAGGACTTTCTTTTCTTTTTCAATGTTTACAATTTTGCTCATTATCAGGATGAATGAATTGGGCTTTCCAATTCAAGAATGAAACTTGAAAGCTACTCTACCCTAATGCATTGTTTGGTTTTAAAGAAGGGGAATGAAATGAGAGGACACCTTGTTGAGTTCACAAAGGGAGGGGAGGGAAATAGGATGTTGAACTTTTATACACTTAAATAGATAAATAAAACCATTAGTTAAGGATAGTTAATTAGTATAAAAATTTCTCTATCCCTCAAATTCCCCCAATTTTTCTGCCTGTGAATGGGTGGGAGGTGGAGGGAGTCAAAATTGAGTGGAGAAATTGTGGTCCCATCCCCTTCAATTTTTTTTTCAAGCAATAATTGCTATATTCAATTTACCACCCTTTTTTTCTTTTAGTACCAAAAGTGCTTGTTGAGAAGTTTATACAACCTAGACATTGTCAACTCAAAAAAAAAACAATGGAATAGTGTATGGAAAGATATTGACAATTTGCTATATAAGTGCCTGGGAACTTTCTATGATTATGTCATCAACATAAACTAGTAAGTTTACAATACTATACTTGATTGCTTGCTGAGTACAAATAAAGATACGTAGGATTATCTATAAATCCAAACGGCAGAGGAGTAGATCTGAACTTTCCAAACAAGCTCCATTTTAAACCATTTATTGCTCCAGGGACTGAGAATTAGACTCTTTGGAAGACCTTGGTAAAGTAAGCCAAAGATCAGAAAACGAAGCAGTTATCAAAAATAGACATGATCGTCATGAACACACTTTCCTTACGCCAATGAGATTTTTTATTATGAAGAAAAAAGTTGGATAGTATAGGGTGACTGGAAATTAGATAAACTAGTGATAGAGATGGTCAGACCTTACCCATGACTAATGAAGATCTGGTCATGTCCTTGTAATGTTGAGGATTGCTGTTATTTTTTGAATTATATTTTACATGATATTACGATATATTAGAGTAAAGAATGTAAAAGGTTTTCTTTTCCCTTTTTATATGTTTTTGTTACTAGTTTCCCTCTAGTTTGTTTTTTCCTGCTGAGCTTTTTGGTGAATCTGTTTTTTGGTTTTTCATTCTTTTTTGCTTTCAAGGCTAGCTACTATAAATGCTCCTTTGCATTCAGCTCTAAACATCATATAAATAATAAAATATTATATCAGTTTCTCTTTCTCTACGATGCTATATGGAGTCTTCCATTCTAGTGGTGATCTTTAATTTCTTTTCTCTACATGGTTGCCACTAATCCCAATGCTTTCGCTCCTTAGTTTCCCACTTCCCTTGCTTAAAAACTTGATGGCTCCAACTATCTTTGTTGGTGTCAACAAACTGAGCTCATTATTAAATCACATCGCCTTTAATCACATTGTTAATCCTACTATTCCTCTCGTATGCTTTGATCAAGATCACGATGTTGATTGTGTGAGTCCTGCATATGAAGCTTGGGAAGTTCAGGATCAAATGTTTCTTACTTGGCTTCAATGAACGTTATTGAAGTGAAGTCTCTCTTTCATTATTGGTTCATGAGTACTTTCAACTTCAGAAGAAAGCATGTGCTCATCATCCTTATAGTGATCTTCGTTATGTATCTGTTGACAGTAAGACTATGTGAGAGTTTTTGACTCAAATCAAAGATGAGCTTGCATATGTGGCTAACACTCTTCCGCTTGAAGCACATTTTGATGCCATCCTTAAAGTTTTACCACAAGAGTATGCACCAGTAATTTCTGTTATTGAAAACAAGTTTGATACTCTCTCTGTTGCTGAAGTGGAGGTGCTTCTTCCTACTCATGAGTCATGTACTCTCTGATTTAACTGCTCTTCACTATACGCAGGGATATGTACCCTCCAACTCCCGTAATCTTGGATCTAGTCCTACTACTGACCATGCTCGTGCTGGTGCAACTGTGGCGAAGGTGGTGATGTCTAGAGCAGAGAGGCTATGGCAGCACCATCAATGGCCGTTGATGGTGTGGGTAACACTCTTCCACTTAAAGCACATGTTGATGCCATCCTTAAAGTTGATGCCATTCTTATCACTTTGGTGACAACTGTGGGTAACAATCTTCCGCTTGAAGCACATGTTGATGCCATCGGTAAAGTTTTACCAACATAGTATGCACCAGTAATTCCTGTTATTGAAAACAAGTTTGATACTCTCTCTGTCGCTGAAGTGGAGGTGCTTCTTCTTCTTACTCATGAGTCCTGTACTCTATGATTTAACTGCTCTTCACTATACCCAGGGATACGTATCCTCCAACTCCCATAATCTTGGATCTAGTCCTACTTATGACCATGCTCGTGCTGGTCACAACTGTGGCGAAGGTGGTGGTGTCTAGAGCAGAGAATCTGTGGCAGCACCATCAATGGCCTTCAAGGGTGTGGTTGAAGCTGTACTGGACGCTTTTCTAATTTTCAATGCCAAATTTGTTTGAAGTATGGTCATCTTCAATTGCTTCTATAGGATTGATGCCACTTATCAACCACACGAGTCAATTCTTTACGATGATCCTTCCATAGTGCAACCTGTGCAGTTCACTCCTTTTCAAAGAACTCCTAACACGTAGGTCAATCCTTATTTAAATCCATATACTCATGCTGTCACTCCCAACAGTATGCTTGCCAACCAACACATCTTCTCAAGGTGGTGTCAATTCTCCATGGATTTCTGATTTTTGTGATTCGTTTTATGTTAGTGTGGAGTGTCACAAATATGTCAACTTGGTCATTTGAGGGACCATATAAAATTTTTATTCCAAATGGTCAAGGTTTGCATATTAACGGACCTGGTTCTTCCTCCTTTTTTCTCCTATTAACTCAAATATATGTTGGAAATGGTCAAGGATATTTTATTATTTAAGATTGTAGAATATCAAATTCTACAAAAAATTCTTCATATTTTTTTTCTCTCATTATTTTATGTTAAATATTTAAAATGGTCTATTGTTTGATATTAAAATTTCAATTTTAAATGTATATTTGATTTTTTTTTGGATATAGTAGAAATTAAATTACACTTCCCAAGATAAATTTAATATTTGAACTGATTTTTCTAAACAATATTTAGAAATGTGAGAAATTTAAATCAAAGCAATTCAAATTTGAATTATTTCAAATTCTCTGAAATTTTAAAATTCCTGATCCAAACACAACCTTAAGCTTGTATATTTCTATATTAATTTTCACATTCTAATTATTTTTTGTTCATAATTTTTTTCGGGGATCTCCCTAATTGTAATAAATTGTAATGAATCTTGAGGATTGATTTATTGCTTCTAGAAAATGTAATATGTTATTGATTTATTGCCTTCATTGCTGGTGGGATATAAATTTACGACAATGCAAATTGATGTATTAATTTGTGTTGTGAACATGGTTACCAAAATTGCAAGTCAAGTCGTAAACTCGGACGTGTTTGTGTTTCCACCCATTTAAACTTGGTCAACATGCATGTAGAATCGTTTTTTAGTAGGTTTGTTGTTGGAAGTCCTACATTGACTAGAGATAAGGTAATTTCATAGTATATGAATGGGGTACAAACCTCACCTTACAAGCAGGTTTTGTGGGGTTGAGTTAGACTTAAAGTCCACTTTTAACATGGTATCAGAGTTATAGTTAAAAGCTTATCCTAGTGAGATTTCTTGGATATATTGTTCCACTTGCTATCGGGCCGCTACTAGACTACTCATTTTTAGTCCCACACACGAGATGTATATATCTCGGCGTGAGGGGGTGTGTTGAAAGTCCCACATCTACTAGAGATAAGACAATTTCATAATGTATAAGTGGGGTGCAAACCTCACCTTACAAGCGGGTTTTGTGGGGTTAAATTAGGCTTAAAGTCTACTTTTAACACTTGTGTAAACTCAAGCAAACCTGTGTAAAACATTGAGTTTAGAGGCAATTTAGCGAGCTCAATTAGACATTAGAAAGTAGCCAAAAGTGACCTATTATGTTTGTTTCTAGGTCAAGATATATTCAAAACACACCTAGGGGACAATTTCATGGTTCATTGGTTCTCTCTTTCAAGAATCTGGCTGGTTTTGTTGTTGATGTTACATTCGCTTGTTGCACCAACAAATCTCTCTTGGTGTCTTCTTTGCACCACTCCACTCCTTTTTGTGTTTCTTGGTTCTCCTCCACCCTTTGCCATCTTACTCCTCCCATTGCCTTCCTCCACTATAGGTTTAGGGCCGGAGACACAACATATTTGGGTTTTAGCTCTTTCATTTTTAATCCACTTTTACTATGTTGGACTATTGGGCCTCCCTCTTACTATGTTGAAGTGTTGAGGCCTCCACTTTAAGTTCAATAATTCTTTTTTGTGAATTAGATTTATAATAAAAGTATTACAATATTAGAAAAAAATATTTAAAAATATATAATAAGATAAACAATAATAATAATTCAGTAAAAAATATAAAAAATTATTTATAGCATCATATAATATTAAATTATTATGTCATTTATAGGCATTCTAATATCTTCTATATGAAGTTAACTCGAAGTTCCCACGAGTTTATGTAAAGTTGAAGCTCCCACGAATTTACGATAACCCGAACTTCCATGAGTTTATGTAAATTCTCTAGTTTGACAACCTTGGTTGCAACTCAATTTATTTCTTTTCTTACCTTAAATTGTGTTGCCAGTAGGAAATAATTGTATGACTATGCTGTGATGAGTTGATTCTAACCATTCCTAGATCATGAAATTATTATTTTCTCATCTTTTTATATTTGATGTTTGCAGTTTGCAATTTCTTCTGGAATCCTTACAGCTTGCACCATGTATAATTTATTCAAGTATAGTGATAAGACACTGGTGTTTGCATACTTTTTTGTTTTTGGGCTAAGTGCAATCATGCTCTCATTCCTTATATCAACATTTTTCAAACGCGCTAAAACAGCTGTAGCTGTTGGAACTCTATCTTTTCTTGGAGCCTTTTTCCCATATTACACAGTAAATGACGAGGGAGTTTCAATGTGAGTGCTTGTCCTTTAAATAACTGTTACTTTTGTAGTTGAATTTTTCATATATTAGTCTATATTTTATTCATTGAGGTTGTCCACCTTTAGAATCTTGAAGGTTATTGCTTCTTTGCTTTCACCTACTGCCTTTGCTTTGGGTTCGATCAACTTTGCCGATTATGAGCGTGCACATGTTGGACTTCGTTGGAGCAACATATGGAGGGTGAGTTTTTGAGTGGTTGTTAACATTACTATTTTAACCCATGCTTTTTACACCAAATTTCTGAGATATTTATCATTCAGGAATCATCTGGAGTGAACTTTCTTGCATGTCTTCTGATGATGATACTTGATACACTGCTATATTGTGCGATTGGACTTTATTTTGACAAGGTATGTCTTTGGTTGTGTGAATATATATCCTCTAATTTAACTATTCAAGTAATAGGAATAGAATGGAAGGAGTTTTCCTTACCTGCTTGCTGGAAGCCTGCATCTGTCTAGAGGAACTCCTTTCAATCCATTGCTTCTTACCAGATAAAATGAAGCTGTACCGATTTACTGATGTATTAGTTTATGTAATAGCTATGTGTCATGGAACTTGAAGAAAGAAGAATGGTCCATGGTTTTTATGTATTGAACACTTCATAATCTGATGCCTCTAAATAGTTCTCTTCCTGAATAACAAATAGTTGAAGTTTTGATTTTTCAGTTATTATTTAGGTGTCATAGTGACGTAATTTGGATCTTATTTCATTGCTTAGAACAGCAATAATTATATCAGTACAATAGCCCCTATTTATGGAGACAGTGGCTTACTCAGCAAGCTCCTCGATCTCTTAAAGCTGACAACTACTGTGACAGCTGTTGAAGACTAGCACAACTAATGAACCACGAAAAACTGAGTACTAGCGATGTTGACCAATGGTCAACCTAATACAATGTTGTAGCAACTAAAGATATTCATCTGGCATCTCCTGCAAACTCAGTGTTGTTGAATAGAATGCATTGTATTTGTCTCTCAATGTTGAATTCTTCGCTGGGATGGAGATTTGGTTGAGAAATATGCTATCTGAAGGTGAAATGATGATTGTGTTGGTCAACTCCTTTATTCTAACAAAAAAGATATTGTATGGTTGGCATAGTAATTGATGGTACGAGTGGAAACTAAGACACAGTTCAGCACAAAGGGACTGAGTCCACACAGTATTTTTCCTCTGTGCTGGATTTGGGCACCAAATATGGTTACTTGGACCACCAAGAGATTATATTTAGTCCCCAATAAATTCAGGAAGCATGTGCTCCCGTGAATTTAATCTCATGCTCTAGCAAAACTCAAAACTCTGTTGCTCTTTCAGCAGTGATTCATAATCCAAATGTATTTTCAAACTTCATCTTTTTCTTATTGTATATCTAAGAAACTATCTCTCGCCCAAGGTCTGTCAACCATATAGGAGGATGAAGGTGGTAATAAAGCACAAGACTCATTAAGACCACCACATGGGAACGGAAGAAGAAATTGTTAGAATACAAACTAAACACTCTTACAGAAACAGAGAAGAAAAGGGAGAGAACAGGGAATATGAGTAGTCAATCTGAAATTTTATTTCTCACATCTATTCATTACAATACAACATTACTGTTTATTTTACAATAACAAGCAGTTAGTTAACATTCCACAGATTATCTAACTAACACACCAGTATAGCTGAGTTATTTACAACAGAAATTGCAGAACTTAATCATGAAGAAATAACTCATGCATTTGTTCATCAACCATTGTGAGAAAGGGGCTGTCCACAACACTAGTAGTGCCGAGTGTCCATCTAACCCACGAAATGTCTAACTACCATACAAGGGTAACTGAATTATCAATAACAGAATCTGCAAAACTTAATCATGAATAAAGAACTGATATTATTCAAGCATTTCTTCTTGGATCATTGTGAGAAAAGGGTTGTCAACAACACTATAGTGTGGGGTGCCCCTTTAACATTGTGTGCAGTGTGGTTCATTGTTTATGGTGATTTAATGGCTTGTGTGGATGTTGTACGAGTGTTAGTTTGGCTCTGAAGTAGTTAGTTTAACAAATTATCTGAGTTAGTTAACTAACTCTTAGGTAGTTAGCTGTTAAAATTAGTTCTCAGGTAGTTAGTTTCTTAGAATTAGCTCTCAGGTAGTTATGGTTCTCGGGTTGTTAGTTACTTTGGTAAAATTAGCTCTTAGGTAGTCAGTGTACTTTTTCATTGTAGTTTTTTATAATTGTCCTCTCATAGGAGTCTCTTCACATTAGATGTGTTAAAATTATATTTATTTTGGTAGTGTACAACTTCTATAAAGCTGTTTTTGGGTGTACGCTTCCGGTTAAGGAACATAGGGTCTAGCCTTCCTTTTGGAGACATACTGTTTCAAGTGGAATTAACAAAAATAAGTGGTAGCCTTCCTTCTTTTTTCCAAATTATTCCTTTCAAGTATACTTAATGTTCTTTTTGTTTTATTTCCATGAATTCTCTTTCCGTACTGTCTTGTAAGTGGTAAAACCATTTTAACTCCCTTCATCTTAAAGGTTCTTCCGAGGGAGTATGGAAGGAGGTACACATGGAGCTTTATTTTCCAAAGGGACTTCTGGAGGAAGAAAAAAATTGTAAAACATGGTTCCTCGGGTTCTAATGTTAAAGTATCTGGCAAGATTTCTGAGTCAGAAGGGAATATTTCAAGGGAATATACTTCCAGACCTGCCATTGAAGCAATAAGCTTAGACATGAAACAACAGGAGCTTGATAGCAGGTATATGATATACAGTTTAAGTGCATCAATTTGTTATATGATGCGTTGCCTCTTTGTAATTTTTTATTAATTTTCAGGTGCATTCAAATCAGGAATTTACATAAAGTGTATGCTACAGAGAAAGGAGATTGCTGTGCTGTTAACTCTTTACAGCTGACACTGTATGAAAACCAGATTCTTGCGCTCCTAGGTCTGTGCGGTTTCTCTTTTATTCTTTGACTTAACTACCATTGAAATTATAGGCTTTTAGGTAGAGAGAACACAGGAACATGATGTACTTTGTCGTATGTGTTACAAAACATAAACCATTAACCCCTATTCATAATGCTGAATCATAATGGTTATTGAATGAGCAAACAATTCATTAAATATTAGAAAACATCTAAACTAATTTTAAGAGATAGTAAGGGCATATGAAAATTAATCTTAATGGATATGATTACTGATAATATAAGTTACTCTAGATTTAATCAAGATATTATCGGATATTGTTTATTTATTGTGCATTGTAATTTGTCACGTTAGACTAAAATATGAGAAAAAGAGATTATGAGATTGATTATCACTCAGTTGATCTTTGTTAATTATAAAAGAAAATTATATCAGAAGTATACAAATTGTATGTACCAATCTTGGAGCAAATAAATTCAATTTGAGATTGCCTTAAGGATTTTTTTTACACATATGCTAGTTGATCAATTGATCCAACAAACTCGGTGTAAATTTCGTCGGACAAGAACTTTTCCCAAATAAAGTGACAGTCAATCTGTAAGTGTTTAGTCCTTTCATGGAACATTAGATTGGAATCTGTAAGTGTTTAGTCCTTTCATGGAACATTAGATTGGAAGTGTTAGAAGTAGACTTTAAGTCTAACTCAACCCCACAAAACTGACTTGTAAGGTCAGGATTGCACCCACTTATATATTGTGAATTGACCTTATCTCTAATCGATGTGGGATTCATTGGCTTGTAAGGTGAGGATAGTGGCCTTATCACTACTTCCTACATCCCATCTGGACTTCAGTTAGCAGATCTGTTCACGAAAGGTCTTCCTACTGAGCGACTTCAAATCTCACATGCAAGCTGGGAATGACAAATATCCATTCACCAGCTTGAGGGGGAGTGTTGGTAGTTGAATATTAAATGCAATGTTAAAAGTTGTTCGTAGTATATTAAATGTATTATTAGAAGTTATTAGAAGCTCTTAGAAGATTCTAGAGATCTCTTGTAATTATTACTTTAAGGTTTGAGATCTCTATAAATAGAGAAAGAGGATTTTATTGTTTTGTTAATTCACTAAAACAGTACATCAACTTCTCTATTCTTAGTGTTTTGTTAATGCAAGACTGGAGACAAGAGGTACTTGTTTGCCTACTGATACTATTCTTAGTTTCCAAGTTGTTAAAGCAATACAACCCTCTCTGGTCCTTAACAACTCCAATCGTCTTTCGCGTCGCAAGATCCTGAAAAATACAATGAGTGGGAAAGAAGGTTATGGAACAATTTAGGTCATGAGTAAGCTTCCGAATGGAAATAAGGTTATTAGATAGTTTTGGAACATAAAGGACATCTTTAAGACTAAGGGATGACAAAAGAGAAACATTTCCACGTTCATGTATTGGGACATGGGTCCCATTGGCTATAGTAATGTGGTTATCAGAAAGAGAAACAAATGACGTTAAAAGAGATGAATGAGGGGTCATATGGTCTGTTGCACTAGAGTCAAGAAAAGTCCTTACATAAAGTTCTAGAAACATTAAAAGAAGAATTAAAGTTCTTACCAGTCATGGTTAGAGAGCAAGTACCAGAAGGTGGCTTACTTATTGACTCCATAAGAGTTTCTCGACGTTCAATCTCAGCACGTAGTGTAGGCATTCCTTCCTTAGTTGAAGAGGAGGAAAGTGTCTTGTCAAGATTTTCAGAATCTGAAGATGCCTGATAAGCTTTCCTTGAGGGTTGTCCTTTTAATTCCGCTAGACGATTGAGAGCTTTCTCCTTTCCATGTAGCTTGAAGCAAGTGTCCTTGGTGTGGTCATATTTCTTACAATGAGAACACCAACGCTCTTCTTTACCTTTTAAGCTAAGTTTAATATTTGCAAGATTTGAATTCCCAGGTTTGGATGTCTTTCCGGAAAACATGGCAGCTCCTTCGGTGGAGGCCTCATTCATCATGACCATTTGACGAGCCTCTTCACCTCGAACAATGAAGAAGACTTCAGAAAGAGAATGAAGTCTTTCCTTTCTAAGAATCTGAGCCCTAATAGGGTCATATTCAGGATTCAATCCTGATAAGAACTTAAATATCCGAGATCGTTCAACAAATTGAGCAAGAGTGATAGCATCTTTACTATTCTCAAGCCTCAAATTTTGATACTGGTCCAAATCAATCCACGAACCCTTCAACTTTCCATAATATTCTGAAATAGAGAGAGTTCCTTGCCTGGTACCAAAGATCTTGCTTTCTAACTCATAGCACGTAGAGATGTCCTGTCGCATAGAATAAGTAGTTGCAAGGTCCTCCCAAATTTCGTGGGCGCTATAGTAGAACATATAATTTTTACTTATCTCTGTAGTCATGGATCCCCATAACCATGTAATGATTTGTGAGTCATCATTATCCCAACTCTGAAAATTGGGATTATCTAGGGAAATGGGCTCTCCTTCAATATGATTGAGTCTTCTTGTACCCTTTAGTGTGCATCTGATAATTTCGACAATTAAGGCGGTTGTCATTCGGCAAGTGTGGAAGATCGGCATTGCTTAGTGGAGTTGACATGAAAGGTAAGACAGAAAGTGACAACAGCTTAACAACAACAGTGATGGCAGCAATGTGACAACAGCTGTGATGGAACAACAATAGCAGCGACGATGCAGCAGAAACAACAGCGAGGATGCAACAACGACAACAATAGTGATGCGACAACAACAGTGATGCAGCAACGACAACGGCAACAGTGATGCAGCAGCGGCGACGACAACGGTGATGCAGTAGCAACAATGACAAAACCACAACTTGGGGCACTTGAGACAACCCAATAACTAAAAGAAATGGCTGCACTTCGGACAACATTAGTGAGAATCGTAACTAAGACGAAAAAGAAGAAATGCGGAAGCAGGACTCCCTAGATCGGGAGCTCTGATACCAACTTGAAAGGAATAATCGGAAAGAAAGAGGATTTTACTGTTTTGTTAATTCACTATAACAGTACATCAACTTCTCTATTTATAGAGAGCTCAAACCTTAAAGTAATAATTATAAGAGATCTCTAGAATCTTCTAAGAGCTTCTAATAACTTCTAATAATAACTTCTAATAATACATTTAATATACTACCAACAACTTTTAATATTGCATTTAATATTCAACTAACAACACATATGCTAGTTGATCAATTGATCCAACAAACTCGGTGTAAATTTCGTCGGACAAGAACTTTTCCCAAATAAAGTGACAGTCAATTTGTAAGTGTTTAGTCCTTTCGTGGAACATTAGATTGGAAGTGTTAGATGTGGGCTTTAAGCCTAACTCAACCCTACAAAACCGGTTTGTAAGGTGAGGATTGCACCCACTTATATATTGTGAAACGACCTTATCTCTAGTCGATGTGGGATTCATTGGCTGAATCTTACAAATTTAATTCTTGGTGGAATTGTTTTAACCATATAAGCTCACAAGTAAGGAATGTCATTGCCCTATACTCAGCTTCATTAATTGATTGTGTAACAACATTTTGTTTCTTATTTTTCCAAGAGATATTGTTTCTCCTCTAATGAAAACACAATTGCCTGTAGGAGAACCAACCCAATCAGCATCACAATAGGTATGTTCTTTATACTCATAAAGTAATCCATGTCCTGAAGCCTTTTTTGAGGTATTTAAGAATAGAGATGACAAAATTGCAATCATCAATATGAGGATTCTACAAGAACTGATTCAAATCCCATTGCAAAAGACAAATCTGGTCTAGTAATAAGTTTTTCAATCAATCTTCTACATCATTTTGGGTCAGAGAAAGGTTCTTGTTTTCCCATTAATTTCTCATTTGGATCCATGGGACAATGCACCAGTTTACGATCAATCATGCTTGTCTCTTTTGGGATGTCAAGAGCACATTTCCTTTGACAAATTATAACTCCTTCCTTTGATTGGCCTACTTCTATGCTCATGAAACTTCCAAAATCCTTGGTCTGAAAATTATTACCTAGGTGTTTGTTTAAATGAGATAATCTAGCAACATCATTCCCCGTTATGACTATATTGTTAACATACAACATTAAGTACACATTTTCTAGGGATGTGTGACAATAGAGAAGAAAATGATCTACCTCATTGTATTTCCAAACCAAAGGCGTGGAGATTGCTTGGGACAGAGAGAGCGACGCAATTCACTAATTAGATCAGACGCCCCTTTAGCAACAAACCTAGGTGGTTGTTCCATGTTGATTCCTCTAGATTGCCATGTAGAAAAACATTCATAATATCTAATTTAATTGATCGAGGTATTTCTACACCCTATACCTAGTTTTCACTACTTTCACATGGTAGACAATCTTGAAGATAAATCTTGAACAAGACATATACAACCAAACACATGAGGGGGAACGTAAAAGAGAGTATTATTTGGATAAATAATTGAATAAGGAACCTTATTGTTGAGATAAGAGGACAACATTCTATTAATAAGAAAACAAACAGTTAAGATAGCATCGTCCAAATGATAGACCAACACATTGGCACCAAGCAATAAGGTACGGGTAGTCTTAACCAAGTGCCTATTTTTTCTCTATAGAGTGACATTTTGGTGAGGAGTGTGGGGACAGGTAGATTCATGTTAAATGCCGTGTGAACTTAGAACTCTTAGAAAAATTAGGAAAGTACTCTTTGGCATTGTCACTTCGAAAAATTTTAATTACTTCTCCAATTTGATTTTTTATTTTATTCAAAAAAGACATAAAGGTAGACAACAATGCAGAACGATATTTCATAAGATATACCCACGTGCATCTAGAATATTCATTAATGAAAGTAACAAAATACCTAAAGCCAAAAGATGAGACATGACTTGGTGTCCAAATATCAGAATTAATAATGGAAAAAACATAACTACACCTTGATTCAAATCTTTCATATCTTTTTGGAAAAGAAGATCTATCATCTTTATCTAACTGACATGACTAACTTTCTAACGTCTGAAGACTTCTAAGTTCAGGAACCATTTTATTTTTTTAATTTTGACAAATGCAAATGGCTTGTATGTTCATGTAAATGTTTTGCAAATAGAAAAACAAAATAAGACACACATGGACTAGTCTAAAATAGTGCAAACCTCCAGATTTATATCCATCTCCAATCAGTCACCTTGAACCACATTCTTTTATTCCAAAGGAATTGGCATCAATGGTTACTATTGAACAATTTAAGGACTTGATTAATTGACTAAAAGAAATAGGATTGAAGGGACAAGAAGGAATAAAAAGAACCAATTTTACATTTAGGGAAGGAGAAAATGAAACTTGACCAACTCCTTCGGAGGGGATTTAGAGCCATTGGCTAAGGTGATGAAATGTTGATTTTTTTGGAAAGGAAAGGGGTGAGAAGGAGGTATTATTGGAAATGTGCTCATAAGTACTTGATCAATTATCGAAGGACTTTGACCTTTCATATATTGTGAGATGCAAGCTCTTGAGAAGTTGTGATTTATTGCTGATTGTGCCAAGCTATTGGATTTCAACCTCAGATATTCTTGGTATCCTTCATTAGAGAATTTTGGTTTAACAGTTTCAGCATTAGAGACATTAGCTGTTTTGTCAGGAAAGGAATGGAAAGAGGAAGAGAAATAGTTCCAAACATTTCCGTTGGCATAGAAGAAGAAAACAACTAAGGTTTGACTCTTAGGGCTTGGTTTTGAAAATTTAGCAGTGTTCAACCGTTTGTATGACTCACAATGAGGCATATCATTCAGTTTTCTATTTTCACTTTTTTACATGGTATTAGAGCCATGGGTTATAACTTATCCTACGAAAGTTTGTTGTTTGTTCGGTTTATTGTTCCACTCGCTATCAAACAGGCCATTACTGTCTAACATCGAGATGTATATGCCTCAGCATGAGAAGGTATGTTGGAAGTACTACATCGACTAGAGATAAGACCAATTTACGGTATATAATGTGTAAATCATGGTTATCAAACTAGCGAGTTAACTCGTTAACTCGGACGAGTTTACGTGCTCACTCCTGCTTTCTGAGTCAACTTGGAAGCAAACTCGTTTTTCATGTAAGATTGGTGCAATCAAATGTAGAATTGTTAAGCTTGTTCGAACTCGCGAGTTTGCTTACGATTTGGCGAGTTCGATGATAAATCTTTTCAACCCAGTTGTATGGAGGCGTTTAGGAAAAAAACTCATCGGATTAGGCATCACATAGTCATTGCTTCTGAATCACACTCTCGCACGAATCAGCCTCTCTCACACCCGTTCGCACTCGTTGTCGTCGTCGTTCTCGCCTTGCTGCTCGTTCGCTGTCACCATTGTTGGATTCCATTTGGTCGTCACTGACTCTGCATTTGCGGTGCCACTTCCATTTCCACTTTTGATGTGTCTAGGGCAACAGAAACAAGCTACTACGGGTTGGGCCACCACATTCGGACTTTAGATAATAATATTAGAAAAATATTTAAAAATAATATATAATATGATAAACTAAAAATAATAAACACTAAAAAAATATAAAAAATCATTTTTAAATAATAATATTAGAAAAATATTTAAAAATAATATATAATATGATAAACTAAAAATAATAAACACTAAAGGAATATAATAAATCATTTATAACATCATATATTGTTAAATTATTATATTATTTATAGGTATTTTAATATTTTTTTGTATGAAGTAAACTCTTATGAGTTTAAGATACGAGTTTATGAAACTCTCACGAGTTTACGTAAACTCAAGTTTAACAACCTTAGTGTAAACCAATATTGTAAGGTTCAATTAGACTTAAAATTTACTTGTTAACAACTACCTATTTTTAATACATGGTATAGTAATAGTGTCGGTGCAGTTCCACAAGGGCCATCTTACTGGATTATAGTTAGTTTACAGTGGTTGGAATTCAGTTTGTGGCTTAGTTAGCTGTTACATGACAGCAAATTTCAAGTATTCTGGAATAGTACAAATAATTTTATCCTGCACCTTTCAGTTCAATAAATACCATAATTCTTTCTCAAAATTCTGTATCCTCAGTTTTTTCATTTCTGAAATTCATTATGGTATCATGAGGATCTAATGATCCCAACATTATTACCCGAGCATTATTACATTCTGTATTTCAATTTAAATGATTTTTTTTTCAATGGAATAACAAATTAAAGGGTAATTCAAGGGTGTAGCTCATTAATATGCATTCATCCGTGTTTGTCATTGTTCTTTTTATTAATGGTTTTATTTTCTTAGAAGGATGTCAAATTCTCATTCTTAATATACTTTTATATTTGCTGATAAGCTTTATCTATTACCGATAGGGATAGGAGATTGTTGCTCAATGATTTTGTTTCTGTTTTCAAGGACATAATGGAGCGGGTAAAAGCACGACAATCTCAATGCTTGTTGGTCTGCTTCCTCCTACTTCTGGGGATGCTTTGGTATTTGGAAAGAATATTGTATCAGATATTGTAAGTTTTAAGTCATGTGCTACATAGTCTCTTGTGAGCTCTTAGTCCTAAATAGTATGTCTTGAGCAATTTAGTAGACTATTAAGTAATTACAGTCTTGTGTCATAGCAATGGTAATTTAATGTAGTGTGTATGTGTCAATTGGATGATCTGAATTGGGATTTGAGTTGTGTGTACCAAAGTGTTACGGATATCAGATAACTGAAAATATTAGGGACCCAAAAATCATTTTTGAAAACATATTGGAAGCCGTAAAGGGTTATAGCAGAAGCATTGTGGACAAAAACAATGTACAACATATACACATAGATAATTCAAAACAATGCGGAAATATAATTGTAATGTGATAATAATAGAAGACCACCATAATTAATAATAATATCATGTCTAGAAAATATCAATGACCATTGTGTTGCTGGAAAATGGGTGATAAATTTTTTCAGAAAATAATTTGAGTGGAAAAGAAGAAAAAAGAATTAGGAAGGGTGGGTGGTGCTGAATGAAAAGGAATTTGGAAGACAATAACATTAACAATAGAGGCTGCTGTAATGTGGGTAGGTACCCTAGGTTAATATTCTGTTGTAATGTTTGGTTTGGATAGGTTGGATAGCCCAACTCCTTCAAAAAGAAAAGAAAAGCACTTGGGCTGACTAGGTTTATTCCTCGAGGAGAATTAGTAAGAAAAGAGAGAAGATTAGGGTTTCACATCCTCGGGTTAGGAGGCTTCTCCTCCTTCATTTCCTTCATTTTGAAAGCAAGTGTCGTGCTACCACTCCTCAACTTCCTGCATATTTGTTCTGTGACACCCAAAGCAGCTGCAATGGGTTGCAATGGAAAACCTTCATTGCCTCTGCCATATTGTGGTGGTAAGCTATAACTCAGCCATGGCATGACAATAGCCTATATTTGATAACACTAATACAAATATATTACGTGAAACAGAATGAATTTCCTAATGGTTAGGGTTTTAGAGTCAATAACAGGCTAAACTGTTTATGGACACTATGAAAACATATGAAAGAATAGAAGGACAGAATAGCATATAATTACAAACACAACCATCACTCCCCCTCAAGTTGTACATTATATATTATATACATCCAACTTGTTATATATGTATGCAGTTGTAGGTAGGACCTTGTAAGACCTTGATTAAGTTATCTAATAATTAATCCTTGGAACTCACAGAATAAGTATCCTCGGTGTTCGAAAGAATCTTTTCTATGACAAAATTTCTATTGTTTATTTTGGTAATGGAAGTTTGGGTTTGAATAAAGGTACAAAGCTGATTGATTATCACAAGCAAGTTCCCTGGTAGTATGAACCATAGTACAATGCTCTATTTCTGTATTTGATCCAACAACAATCTGCTTGCTATTCCATGGAATTACACTTCCTCCAATAAGAAACACAATAAACTAAGTGGAAGTAAAAGTTGACCTAAACAAATGTGTTTCAGATCGTGCAATCTGGAACACAATTTTGACTTCCAGATTGTGCATTATAGAAGTAACTACTTTTGACTTCTAGATTGTACAATTTGAAACATTTTTGGATTGCACAATGTGGGATGAACTCCGAACCAAAACCCCATGCTGCCTGGAACAAAAAACCAGAACTCAAGATCTACTTGCCTTCTGGCTTTATGATCTTCAATTCAGATCAAACAGTGTGTCAAAATCTACCTGTCAACACCTCCCCTCCTCTGCGAGCTCTTCCCACCAACCTCAGCAAAAACCAACAATGGTGTGGCTAGTCCATTGCCATATGATAGAAAAAGTGTAATCTGGGTATGTTGAAATTTTTTGGGGTGCGGAGGGAAGTTATCTGGGTGAAACCCCTCCCCTGTTGAGCTTAGTTGTTGGGCTTTAGCCCAAACTCAGTGTCCTAACACTATCAACTATGAGGGAGCAGATACACATGTATGAATGAACTTGGAAGAATTATGAATGAAAGAAGATTTTTATTCAAGAATTAATTCATTTGAAACAGTACATCAGTCTCTATATATATTATATAGAGAACTCCAATCCTAAAGTAATAATTACAAAGAGATCTCTAGAACTTTCTAACAACTTCTATTAGCTTCTAGTAATATATTTAATATTCTACCAATTTCTAGTAATGCATTTAGTATTCTACTTACAACAAATGACATAACTTCAAGCTTTTAATTTCATATGCAGAATTTAATTGCATGTCATGTTTAGATTGACTTCTAAATTCAACCTAAATAACAGTTATATGTCAACTTAGTCCGGTTGTAGATAGCATAGTAATGGTAGTGCATGTTTATTTACTAAAAACGTTTTGACGATATGGGCTTTTCTGACAAAAGTTCTCTCTATAGTGTTTTATTATAAACATTAGAGAACACACAATATGCTAATTTAAATGCGTGCTAAGACAAATAAGATAGCCCTGATATATTTCATGGACAGTATTTACTTGAAGCAAACTTTGGTAGTGAATGTTAGGCTTTAGAGGGATAACATGATAAAGGTGGAGTAGCTGAAATAAGAATGCTTAGGTGGATGTGTGGCTAAACAATAAAAAAAGCATATGAAATGATTGTGTTTGAGGAGATATAGATGTAGCACTGACTTAGGAAAAAATGTCAGAGAATTAGTTAAAGTGATTTGGAGTCAGATATGTACTAAGAAGGCCACACTGGCAGCACCAATGAGATTGGATTGTATAGTTTTTAGACCTTTGAAAAAGGGGAGATGGAGACCCAGAAGGACAATAGAGGAAGTTGTTTAGATCTCATAATTAATATCTCTGAAGAGTTGATGTTTAACCAAGCTGAGTGACGTTGTCGAATCATGCAGCCAACCTCAACTATTTGGATAAGACTGTGTTGTTGATGATTGACATTACCTTCTACAGATAAAGGTGGAATAATAAAAACCAGTTAATCTATCTACTCATTAGTAGGGTTCATATATTTTTTACTTTAGTCCTTATGTTGTGATGAGCTAATGTGAGTGGGAATTCCGAACCACAGTTTCAGGGATATGAGGCTTGTCTGAGTACATTAAAGCTGAGAAAACTAGAAAGTAAATGGAAAGCTGAGAAAATAGAAGATTTGATCTGAAACAGAAGCTAAACCTGTATTGATATCAGAATAAATCTTTGAACAGATATCACATACAAGGTATCAACATAATAATAACTGAAACTGAATATTGTCAATTGCAACAGAAACAATAAAAAACTGTACTCTGTTATAAATGCATCGATATCCTCTTTCTGACTTTGTTTTGTTACTTCTTCTTTCTTGCTGACCACGTGCTCTTAGCTTGTGTTCATTCAAAATGCAATCATCTTGTGTTGTAGGATGAGATACGGAAGGTTTTGGGTGTCTGCCCACAACATGATATACTCTTTCCTGAATTAACAGTAAGTAGAAGTATGCTTTTATTTTTTTTATTCTCTGTATTGTGATTACTTATTTCCTGCAATATACGTATTTGTTGGATGGTAGTTCTAACTTCTAATTATTAATCATTGTCCTTTTTCTATAACTAATTGCCTGTATTGTTCTAAAAGGCTGATTCATATTCATATCCTCAATATTTTATAGTACTTTTTTTGTTTCATTTTGGTGGGATTTTCAGCCATTGTTAATTGCATCTCAATTATCGTGTAGCTGTGATGATGATTGTTGTTAGATATTGTTTGATATTGTTAATCACAATATCAAACAATATCTTCTATTTACTCTATTTATTTTCAGTTACTTTTTTTAATTGTACCTCTCTCTATTATAAATAGATTATCCTATGTGTGGTTTATACACAAGGGAGATTAATCTCAAACCTTATTTTCTTTCTTCTCAACATGATATCTAGAACTTAAGGTATTTTTTGGCATTTTTTTCGTTCCCCTTGATGCTGCAACCGCCACCACTGCCGCCGTCGTCAGAGTTTCAGTTCCGACCGGCGACCATACGGTTCTGATCATCTAGGCCAGGCGACCTCAATGCCGCCAGAATCATCACCATCGGAGTAGCAACGTTGCCTCACGCCCATTTGAAGCCGTGCCTCTTCCAGTTCCTCCATGGTGTCTTCCGCTGCCTCTTCCAGTTCGGAAATCTCATTTGGTGTGTCTGACCCGTCCATCTACACTAACTATGTTAATGTCCACTTATCGATTGACAAGTTAACTGACCCTAATTATGCCACATGGTCATCCCATGTCCGATTATGGCTTAAGAGTTAGAGGTATCTTGATCATCTTGTCCCGAAAGCACCTACTCTCACTCTTGCTGAGAACGATCGTTGGGAAACCATTGATGCTCAATTATGTGTGGTTCTCAAGGGTACTCTTGATCCTTCGTTAAAATAACTTTTTCGTTCCTACGAAACATGTGCTTAAATCTGGGAGCATGCCAAGTTATTCTACACCAATGATACTCAACGTCGCTATGGTTTATGTTCTAAATCTGCAGATCTTATTTCCTCTAAGCATCAAGCCTCTATGACTGATTATATGGGCAAAATTTATGCTCTTTTTCATGAGTTCGATGAGTTATTGCCTCCTTCCCCCGACCCTTCCATGTAGATCGAACAACGCTCAAAGTTCTTCATGCTCGAAGCATTACACGGGCTTGCTGATAAATATTCACATATTCGTGATCAAATTTTGGGTTCCCCGGCTGTCCCCACCTTCACTTCAACCTGCTCTACTCTTTTGTGTGTACCAGAACAACCCAACACTGATACACCTGCTTTTGTTGATGATTCTTCTACGTTGGCATCTCATCGTGATGACCGGACTCGCCCTCGCAAATAGGGAAAAGGGCGTCCTAAGTGTGAACATTGTGACAAGCTGGGTCACAAGATTGACAAGTGTTATGCATTACATGAGTGTGAACATTGTGGCAAGCCAGGTCACAAGATTGACAGGTGTTATGCTTTGCATGGTTGTCCTCCTCGCTCTGCTGCAGCTATTCAGACCAACCTTTCCCCACCTTTGTCTACTGGGGATCCTCCTCCTTCTGTTCCATCTGATACACCTGCTATGTTCAACAAATTTCTCAAATGGTATAAGGATAAAGAGTCTTCTAGTTCCACTGCATCTGTCGCTCAGACAGGTACATCTTTACTTGGTCTGACTCAGTCTTCTCCTGGTCCTTGGGTTTTCGATTTAGGAGCCACTGATCATATTAATGGTAACAAATCTTTGTTCTCTTCTTTATCTTCTCTTAATCATTTACTTTCTGTTACACTGGCTGATGGTTCTAGAGTTTCGTCTCATGGTGTTGGCACTGTTAAACTTTTCCCTTCTTTAACCATTGATAAGGTTCTTTATGTCCCTGGGTCTCCTTTTAACCTGTTGTCCATCAGTCGTCTAACTCGTTCTCTTAATTGTGTTGTTTCTTTTACCAACAATTATGTGTGTTTACAGAACCGGAGTTCGAAACAAGTGATTGGCAAAGGATGTGATAATGGCTGTGAATATTTTTCTCATTCTTTCAAAGCCATTGTCACTGCACAAATAAATTTGGTAAAAGAAACAACACAATCAAGAGAACGAGTTAGACGGCTGATGGACAACAGGTTAAAAGGAGACCCAGGGACATAAAGAACCTTATCAATGGTTAAAGAAGGGAAAAGTTTAACAGTGCCAACACCATGAGACGAGACTCTAGAACCATCAGCCAGTGTAACAGAAGGTAAATGATTAGGAGAAGAGAACAAAGATTTGTTACCATTAATATGATCAGTGGCTCCGGAATCGAAAACCCAAGGACCAGGAGAAGAAGATTGAGTCAGACCAACAAAAGATGTACCTGTGTGAGCGACAGATGTAGTGGAACTAGAAGACTCTTGATCCTTATACCATTTGAGAAATTTGTTGAACATAGCAGGTGTATCAGATGGAACAGAAGGAGGATCCCCAGTAGATGAAGGTGGGGAAAGGTTGGTCTGAACAGCTGCAGCAGAGAGAGGAGGATGACCATGCAAAGCATAACACCTGTCAATCTTGTGACCTGGCTTGCCACAATGTTCACACTCATGTAATGCATAACACTTGTCAATCTTGTGACCGAGCTTGTCACAATGTTCACACTTAGGATGCCCTTTTCCCTATGTGCGAAGGCGAGTCCGGTCATCACGATGAGATGCCAACGCAAAAGAATTATCAACAGAAGCAGGTGTATCAGTGTTGGGTTGTTCTGGTACACGCAAAAGAGTAGAGCAGGTTGAAGTCAAGGTGGGGACAATCGGGGAACGCAAAATTTGATCACGAATATGTGAATATTTATCAGCAAGCCCGTGTATTGTTTCGAGCATGAAGAACTTTGAGCGTTGTTCGATCTCCGTGGCAGGGTCGGGGGAAGGAGGCAATAACTCATGAAAAAGATCATGAATTTTGCCCATATAATCAGTCATAGAGTCTTGATGTTTAGAGGAAATAAGATTTGCAAATTTGGAACAGATACCATAGAGACGTTGAGTATCATTGGTGTATAATAACTTGGCATGCTCCTATATTTTAGCACATGTTTCGTAGGAACGAAAAAGTTGCTTTAACGAAGGATCAAGAGTACCCTTGAGAATCACACATAATTGAGCATCAATGGTTTCCCAACGGTCGTTCTCAGCAGGAGATAGAGTAGGTGCTTTCGGGACAAGATGATCAAGATACCTCTGACTCTTTAGCCATAATCGGCCGTCGGATGACCATGTGGCATAATTAGGGCCAGTTAACTTGTCAGTGGATAAGTGTACATTAACATAGTTAGTGTAGATGGATGGGTCAGACACACCAGAAGAGATTTCAGAATTGGAAGAGGCAGCGGAAGACGCCATGGAGGAGGCGCGGCTTCAAGGTTGCCGATCAGAACTAGCACTCTGGCGGCGGCAGAGGCAGCGACAGCGGCGACGAAAAAAATACCTTAAGCTCTAGATACCATGTTGAGAATAAAGAAAATAGGGTTTGATATTAATCTCCCTTGTGTATAAACCACACATAGGGTAATCTATTTATAATAGAGAGAGGTACAAGAGTAACTGAAAATAAATAGAAGATATTGTTTGATATTGTGATTGACAATATCTTAACAATATCTAACAAGTCTCAAATTAAATGTTTAGGTACTAAAATCATATTTTTTCAATTTTGAGGAACTAAAAAACCTTTTTGAATTTGGGCGATCAAAGCTAAAATTATCCTATATTTCAAGAACTAAACGTAATTAAGCCTAATTAAGGCATCACAACTTCCTGCCTCTATCTCTTGCATAGCTTGTTTCTGATTTTTATCAGAAAATGCCTCAAAAAACATTTGTGGAAATTGAAATACAGTTTGGATCTGGAATAAATGTTTCATGGGTAAGGGATAAGTTGTAAAATGAGACATAGTTCCAAAAAGTATAGAGTGGTTTTTCAGTGCATTTTCTGAAGCCAATTGGAAGAAAAATATTATCTTAAACTAATTGGGTTTGGTACATTTTAGGAAATAAGTGTAACTTTTTCTTTAATTATTTTATTTGTTACTATGTCTTTTTTATGTATATTACATGCTATATTTATCAATTCCATGTATATGTTGCATAGGTCCTTTGGAGAAAATGTGAGAGGAAATTTTCTGAATGTGCTTTAGTATTTTCCGCTCACTAGATTGACTTATTTTTAGCAAGAGTGATTGCAAGGGTAATAAATAACAGGTACTATTTTCAAGAGAACAGTTAAAAAGTCCCAACTTCGTAAGATACATTGAACTATACTTAACATCAACTAAACTACTGGAAAGATAGTAAACATTAAACACTCCAATTTCCGAAAATCTTACCGTTGTTGCCGCAAATTAGTAGGTCCATTGCAGCTTGTGTAACAGGTTTTAGGGGGTCTTACTTCCCCGATAATTGTGCATCCACACCTTTCTAACGGATGCATGATTGGATTGCAATGCTACTTTTGTTTTATTTTTTTGCTAAAATTGCCTTTTCAACTTTAGAATGTATTATATGCTGAAATCTTTCATTGAATTTACCCAGGTTAGAGAACATTTAGAACTATTTGCCATATTAAAGGGAGTGGAGGAACACTTGTTGGACAATGCTGTTATTAATATGGCTGATGAGGTAAGTTGAGTAATTACAAGTTTTAACAGCTGTTTTTACAACAAACACCCATAAGTATTTGAGCAGAAAGAAAAATATATTAGTTCCTTGAATGATAAGAATACAATGACTTACTGACTATTCTCTGTATATAAAGATCAGAAAATATTCATTGAGCAAAATAGAAAAGACAGCTGACGAAACAGTTACTGAATAGAAACGAGGTGGAACCAAGATGTAGAAAGTACGGGGGCTAAAATCAGCTGAAAAGAATGTGTAGATTCAATGGATATTTTTCCTAATTATTATAGAGAGATATTAGAATTTTTTATTGGGTAATCCCTTATTTCCATAATTTTATCCATTAGGAAGTTTAAAAAGTATATTTAATTCTTAAATCAGTATGAAAAACTATTGAGAACGTTGTGAAGGAAAAACTACTAGAAAGACATTTAAATTGTCTTTCAATTGATGTAGAAATGATAAATAAATACACTAATCACTATATTGGTAACTAAAAAGGAATAGAATGTTTTTGTTAAAATGTAATAATTAAATGATATTTTTACTTTATTTAAATTTACACACACACATTTGTATATATAACTAGGATTGAAAATCTAGGGTCGAAGGCCTGACTGAGGTTTAATCTCCGACAATAAGTATGATTGAGAAAGGCTTATTGATGATTTATACGGAGTTGAATTGGTAAAACTTATGTAGTTGATGATGTAGATATTGTTACTCTTATAATCTTATTTTTCCAAGTCTTGGGTATGTAATAAGCATTTTCCTTGCTATAAATAGTTTGTAAAATATAAGTATAAAAGATATTGTTATATAAATGTGTATTTACTTATGCCTGATTGCACATGCAAAATATTAAATAGTGTTTAGGTTTCAGCTTGTTTACTAATCAAGGAAAGCTTCCGGGCATTCCTATTTTGTATGTGTCTTTGTTATGACCTGAATTCAGGGTCCATGGGTGGGGGATAACTGAGACATCATAGACCAGCAAATCATGAAAGCCTGAAAACTTACCAATAACTAACACTGCATTGTCATTGTTAACTTGCAAAACAATCCAATCATCACAGAATTTTAGATAACATTATTCCATAAACAGGTGGGCATGGCTGATAAAATCAACAGTATTGTGAGAACTCTTTCTGGTGGCATGAAGAGGAAATTGTCTCTTGGAATTGCATTGATTGGCAACAGTAAGGTAGGATTAACATCGACAGCACATTCTTATATTAATGTGTTGAACAAAACTGCATGGAATCTTTTGGATGATTTACTGGACAGGTTATAGTCCTTGATGAACCTACTAGTGGAATGGATCCATACTCAATGCGCTTGACTTGGCAGCTAATAAAAAAAATTAAGAAGGGCAGGATAATTTTGCTAACTACACATTCTATGGATGAAGCGGATGAATTAGGTGACCGGATAGCGATCATGGCCAATGGCTCTCTGAAATGCTGTGGAAGGTTAATTTCATTTCCACTTTTTCTTACATATTGTTATGCCTTGGTGCTATTCTGAAGGATTCCTGGTATTGTAATTTTGTAATAATTCCTGCTAGAGAGTTTACTCTTGGCAAGTCCATTTGGAAATCTAAGTAATACTTGTTAAATGCTTTATCTCCTAGACAGGTTTTCTTGACATATCAATGGCATGGTGTAGGTTTGTGTGCCCTGCCCCGCGCATTTTCTCCAGATGTTGGGGTGTTGGGCAGCTAAGTTCAGAAGCATTAGTGTTCTTTTTTTAGTTTCTAAGTTTTAGGGAGGCTATTTTCCTTTTGATTAAGTTTAGTGTATTTACCCTTTAAGTTAGCAATAAGTTTTTCCATTTCATTCTATTAGAGTTTGACCATAAAAGGAAAAGGCATAATCTGAATATATGAATAAGTAGTCTTGTGACTGGGTGAACGTACTGAAAATTAGTGTAGCATATTGTCACTGAAAAAGTACTTTACACGTTTTGTACACATTAGAACAAATAGGCAGAAAAGAAAAGACAGTTACAAACGGTTACAAAACTGTTACTGATGGTTTCAAAACAGGGTAACCTCTTAAACTGAATAACTACAAACAACTGAAAATAAGGAGTACAGAGCAGTGATGAAATGGCACGGCTACTACAAAATGAAATAGAAATAAAAACTGACTTAGACATAACACTAATACATTTATAGCTTATGAATGTTAGAAGCATACCAACATATTTAAATTAATAAACACTTCATTAATGATACTCTTGACAGAGGTCTTGTGGTTACAACCCGTCTTCCTACAGGATTTTAGATAGTGGACATTTTCAATACAGGGCTTCTCCTGGGCAGCTTCCAAGAAAGTTGGGAATGATAGATATTTATTTGGCAACTTTAGGAGGAATGTTATAAGTACCAGTTTAGAATAAAATATCTTCAATATCTCCATAATATGAGAAAATATCTTCATAAACCGTCCTATTCATTTCGACATATTTTTAATTTCTTATTTTACAAAGATTTATTATTAAACATAAAGGTGTGATGAGAATGTAATTGGTGTGGTTTTTATTAATAAAATAATTGTTTGTTTTCTTACATAGTTCAAGTACTTGTTTGATCTGTTGGCAGTTCCCTTTTCTTGAAGCATTATTATGGAGTTGGTTATACTCTAACCCTTGTGAAGGTTTGTTCACTTACATACTCTAATTCCTCTAGTATCTGATGGTTCACAATTGAAAGGCTTTAGTTGTTTTCATTTGTATTTCTTTCTGTCTTGTGCTTTCAGTCAGCTCCCACGGCATCCATTGCTAGTGATATAGTATACCGTCATGTTCCAAATGCAACATGTGTAAGCGAGGTACTTTCCTCAGTATTATTCATTGAGATACCCGTTAATGTCAACATCATACATGTATTCATGTGTCAATGTTAATGTTAATGTTAATGTGCGTGAGTATCGATCTTCCCTCTCTGTAGTGAGTACGTGGGTGCTAATGAAGGAAGTTTATTTTAATCAAGAGGTCGGTTCTTCTAAAATAAAAATATCATAGGTTAGCCTTGTTGGTATTCATGTCTCTAGTGTACTAGAAAAATACCTTCAGAAAAAAATTGTTTGAGTATAGCAATGTGGCAACGACGATTATTTTACCTTACATTAGATCCAGATTCAAATATTCCTTTTGAAAATTTGAATATTTTGTTCTAACGAACACCAACTCATCATATACATAGTGCACGGCTTTAAAATATTGTCATTCTTGTTAAGTTGTTCTTGTAAAATCTATGTATTCCAACAGAGGAACATTGTATATATATAAGTGTCTCGAATACAAGGAAGATACAAAGAGATGGACAAAGGCCCATATATAAGTGTCTCAAATACAAAGAAGATACAAAGAGATGGACAAAGGCCCATATATTTTGTTACATTTAACAATAATATCAATTTTTTCTTTCTTTGTCTCAGTCACTTCCTTAGTTGTGATAGTAGATTGCTGTATCAGATCTAAATCCTTAAGAGTCATGAACATATGCTATATTGTTGCTATATATTTGTAAGGCGAAGAGCTTCTTCTCAAGCTGTAATAAGCACTCTTTTAACTTTCAAGTTTAAATTGTAATAAAATGTGAAAAAGCTTCTACTTGAAGAGTTTATGTAAAATCTATCTGAAACTACTTTTTACCTATTCTCAGGATCCCTTCTTCTATAGATGAAGGGGCTCTCAGTGTCCTAAATGCATTTTTTAGTCAGTTAGAGAAAAGGGCAAGGGAGCATTGGTGGGGCATAATGCCATGCATGGAGAGGAACATGGTCTTATTCATTTAATAGGAATAAATAGAAGTTGATGAATGCTCACTTGCCTACTTTTTCTACATGTTATATAGTTCATGAGAAGAATCATAACTTTTTGACTTGAACAGGATGAACATGATAATTGATTGTGTAAATATTGGTGAGTTCATGTTTAACAGTATCCAAAGCCCTGATTTTCTTTTCCCTTAATTTTTTGTGAAGAATTTAATTGTCTATCTCACTTCTAGTTGTATATGAGATTATGATTGTTGATTCCATTTTATCCTTACTCAACACATTTCCAGGTTGGAACTGAGATTTCTTTCAGGCTTCCAATGGCATCCTCATCAGCCTTTGAGAGGATGTTTAGGGAAATTGAAGGATGCATGAAAAAACCAGTTTCGAACATGGAATTGAGTGGTAAAAGTGAAAAAGACAATATTGGTATTGAAAGCTATGGCATATCTGTAACAACCCTGGAGGAGGTATTTTTAAGAGTTGCAGGATGTGATGCTGATGAGGTTGAATGCTTTGAAGAAAATAACCATTCTCTGATATCAGACTCTGTGGCTTCACTTCCTACTAATGAGGATGCTTCCACAAAAATAAGTTGTCTTAAAATTCTTGGAAATTATAAGAGGATTCCGGGTTTGATGTCTACCATGTTGGGAAGAGCTTGTCGGTTAACTTTTGCTACATTTTTTAGTTTTATCAACTTCTTGGGTATGCATTGCTGCAGTTGTTGTCTCATTACTAGGTCAACATTTTGGCAGCATTTTAAAGCCTTATTCATTAAAAGGGCAATATCTGCTCGCAGAGATCACAAAACAATTATTTTCCAACTAATGATTCCTACTCTCTTCCTGTTTGTTGGTCTTCTATTTCTTAAGCTCAAGCCACATCCTGATCAGCAATCGCTGACCCTTTCAACTTCTCACTTTAATCCTTTATTGAGTGGTGGTGGTGGTGGAGGTCCAATTCCATTTAATCTTTCTTTTCCAATTGCTGAAAAGGTTTGTCACTGATTTAACTCCGTTTCTTATGTTTTTTTTTTCTCTGTTTTCATAGACTTATTATTGCTGCTAAATAAAACTGGAGTCTAGTTGTTCTGAAATTTTTATTATGTTAAAGGTAGCACAAAATGTCATGGGAGGTTGGATACAGAGGTTCAAGTCGAGCTCATACAGATTCCCTGATTCAGAAAAAGCATCAGCTGATGCAGTGGAAGTAGCGGGACCAACTCTGGGACCTGCTCTACTTTCTATGAGTGAATATTTGATGTCTAGTTTTAATGAATCCTACCAATCTAGGTGTGAAAACATGAATTTCTTTCTTCATTTTTAGATCTTATCTGTTTTAACAAATGTCAAGCAATTGTTATGAAAAGTTTTAGTGCTAACCATCGATATTGTTGATGTTATCATAAAATCCATGTTAGTCATGAAAATGAGATTATAATGTGCCCTTTTTCAATGTTTCTGTGTCTGATTTTATTATAGAGTACAATCGAAATCTATTTGAAAATAGGAGTGCTTATATGAATACAGGACAAGAAAAGATAAGCTTCTCAAAGAATAAAGCTCACCGACCATTTTGCCCTAGTTCAACATTGTTTGTGTATTCATTATTTTAAGATTGATGCTTATGAAGTTTCCCGTTGCTAACGTACATGAAGGGTACCATCTGAGAAATTTGAGAAAATTTTATGTAACGTGTCGGCTAAATTTTGCATTTACACTGAAGTTATTTTTATAATAAATGAAGCCAATTTTTCCTTAATGGAATCTATGATTATATTTTTTTCATTGATATCTATATGTGAGTTTCACTAACATTTACATCCGTATGGAGATCGTGGGCGATTTCTTTTAACTTTAGAAGTCAATATTGTACTAATGCTTTTCCTTGCTGTCACTGTCCAAAAATTGAAATTGTATTCATGAATTAGTTTGCTTTGGTAAAAGCCTGATGTGAGTCTATGCTGTGTCCAGATGTTGGTCCTGTTGTTTTCTGCTTGTGGGGGATCAGTTGTCATATTTAAACTTTTGTGCAGTTGGGATTTATAGTTATTTTCCAATAAAATAGTGAACAAATACTTGTGCTATTTTAATAAAGTTATTACATGTCAACTGAGATAAACCACTGATGCAATTTTTATACGACAGATTAGTTGTTTAATTGCTATGTTCTGATATTCAGGTATGGGGCAATTGTGATGGATGATCAAAGTAATGATGGAAGCTTAGGATACACTGTATTACACAACTGTTCTTGTCAACATGCTGCTCCCACCTTTATCAATTTGATGAATTCTGCAATTCTTAGGCTTGCAACTCAAGACACAAATATGACAATTCGGACACGCAACCACCCTCTGCCAACAACACAAAGCCAGCGCTTACAACGTCATGTAAGCCTATATTTATTTGATTTCACCGAAGTGGATATTCTTTAAGTCTCATGAGGCATTATCCAGTTAGTACTGATGGGCATGCTTTGGGCTTTTGGGAGCAATGCCGTTTTATATTGCAATGTTTTTGTAGTTCATGCTCTTTTCTAGTTCTATGGTTCTTATTTTTCATATTTTCACCTAACACTGACTTTTATACTTATCAGCACAATTAAATAATGATGGATTAATATGGCTGTGTGCCAATGCCGTTTACATTATACAGAAAACTAAAGATTTGATAAGCTGTTTATGAAATTCTGTAGGATCTGGATGCTTTCTCTGCTGCAGTTATTGTCAACATTGCGTTCTCTTTTATACCTGCCTCATTTGCCGTTTCAATTGTTAAGGTAAGTTGTGTTAAACCTGCTTGCTGTCTTTTTAATTGTGTCGTTTTCTTCCTCCAGGAGCAATTTATAAAACAGAACTTATCCTAGAAGATTTCTTGAAGTTTCTTTCATAGTAATCTTAGATAATTGTGGAGTTTATTTTCAAATTTTCCCTTTTCTAAAAGGAGTCTATATTTTTTCATTTGACATGTTATGACTTAACAAGAGGGAACTTCTTGACTCTAGAGTGTCAAATACTAATAACATTCTCGAATTGCTTGTTTCTTTGTTCTAAACATTTATAAATTCTTGATTGATACAGGAACGTGAAGTGAAAGCTAAGCAGCAACAACTAATCAGCGGGGTATATAATTTGTCAAAAGAGACAGCAGTCAATATTACTTTTCTATCTCATGATGAATATTCATCTAATGTTGAACTTGCTAATTAGGTTTCTATCCTGTCATATTGGGCTTCTACATATATTTGGGACTTTGTGAGCTTCTTGTTTCCTGCCTCTGTTGCCATAGTTCTCTTTTATATCTTTGGTATGTATCCAAATAATTATTAATAATTAGTTTTTATCTGCATTTTTAATTTGTTGGGAAAACTAATATTGATCACGAACCCAAGTCTAATAGTTTATTCACGTTTTTTTGTTTTTAGATCATCAAATGTTAGTTGTTAGTATTATGTTAATTGAGGGAGTTAAACCCACAACCTCTCCCACATGTTAATTGGGGGAGTTAAACTCACAACCTCTCCCACGCTCCCTTCCAAACCTACTAAACCAACCTTATAGCTCCTAAGTGTTAGTGGGGGGACTTGAACCCATTACTTCTGCCACCCTCCCTTCCAACTTTACCACCAAGCCTATCTTATACTCTGGTTATGACTTATTTACTAAAATTACAATATCATGAAGAGAGATTGGCTAATTTGGCTTACTTGACCTATCTTTGTTCTTTTATTTCTTTTTGACAAGCAAATTACTTCATTTGTACTTTTACCATCTCTTTCAATAAAATCTATTCTTTTATTAGGAAAAGCAAACGTTGGTGCAATAAGACTATTGTCTTGTGAGCTAAAGGTCATAGGTGTACCTCTCCAAGACTTTTGGTGTTGTCTTCAGTTTGATATAGTTTTGTTATAGTTGTTTTTATCTCCTTTGTTTCTTTTCATTCTCTATATAAAGATAATCCTTGTTTTCCTTTGTACATTTTATCAATCAATACAAAAGTAACCTCTCTTAACTCTAATACCTGCCAGGTGGGAGCCTTATGTATTGAATTTCCCTTTTTGTTTTAATCAAAAACAAATGTTTTTAATTTTTTTATCTTTTTAGGAGGATTTCTTTTCAATCAAAAACAATAAAGATAATCAATACTTTTGGAGGATTTCTTATTCATAGCAGTCATTCACACGTGATAGCTCCACTTTAGCATTGTTCCATCACATTCCTGCCAATTCCCTGTGACTTTGTTGGAGCATATGTGTAGAAGCGGGTCTGAATTGTGGCTTCTTTTGCATGAAATCATCACCATCACTGCCCATGAATGAAAATAACCCTTTTGGGCTTAGATGCTGTTGTATGGTGCTATTTTAGAGAATGTTGGGATTCACCCCATTTCTATTATTTGACATATGAACCCAATCTCCACCTGCACTTGTGTGCCCTTCTCTCTCAGAGGACCATCTCTTTTGAAGATCAACCTTTCTCTGGTGTGATTTCCATAATAACACAACATTTTCCAGCCATTTATGGGATATCTTGTCACTGTTCTCGCCAAATCCGACATTGCTCTGTTTTATCTTTTGTTCTTTCACCTATCTCAACGTCTAATAGGTGTTTTTTCAGTATTTTGTTTTCTTTTCTCAATCATTCAGTTTTTATTTTTTCTGATTCTTACTGTGTATTCTCTTCCCTACCTATTGATCAACAAAGGTGGCTTCATTCTTCCATTAGGAATATCTTAGTTTTAGGGAAGATTTTCCAGCATGTTTGTATCATTCCTGAATTCGTATTTTACCTGATTCCTGTACATTAAAACTACTTTTCTCTCAGAAGTTAAGTATTGAATTTGATCTTAAGCTGTTTATTTTCATCCTTAATGAAATATGTGCGTTTTTTTTTTTTTTTTGTTAAAAGTTCAACCTGCAGAGTTGGGTTTGTGATGGGAAATAGATGCTTGTGTGTTTTTCATGTTACTTGGCCAAGTAAAGAAAGAGAATTAAAAGTGGAAAACTCACATGAGATGATCTATTGCTGGTCTGAGAGATATTTAAAGGATATTAAAAAGCTCTCATTTATACGATTTATCTTTTAGTTCATTTTTTTCTTGATATAGTACTGAACGCTGTTAACTGCTCCATATCTTGATCGTCCTCCAACTTCATTATTGTATTAAAGTATGAATTAAATTTCAGGACAATATAATAGTGTTATTTATTTGCATATATTTCTCACATTGGAGAGAGCCTTTGCATAACATGATAGATAAATTTGATTTCTTAGACAGCTTTACTCCGTTAAGTGAAATTTTTGGTATATTTAGTTTTTTTAATGTTAGAACCTTTCAATCCTGCATTATCCCTAAACTTTCTATTACTAATAAAAAAATATTAGAAGCATGACCACCTGGGATTTTCTCAGGTGGTTGAATAGGTGTGAAATATGATCCCTGATGCACCCCAATACTGCCATGCCTTAATCCCCTTGTTGCGGTTTCTATCTTACAGTATCATGGATGTTACTGCTAATTCTTGGTCCTGAATGTAGGTCTGGAACAGTTTGTCGGAGGGGTTTCTTTGCTACCAACAATTCTCATGCTATTGGAATATGGACTTGCAATTGCATCATCAACCTATTGCCTTACATTTTTCTTTTTTGACCACACCATGGCTCAAGTATGAGTAGATCTTGTTTTCTCCTTTTTTAATTTAATTTGTTATAAATGCTAAGATATTCAATTATTTTACAGAACGTGGTTCTGTTGATCCACTTTTTCACTGGATTGATACTAATGGTTATCTCATTCGTTATGGGACTCATGCCATCAACAATGAGTACCAATTCTTTTCTTAAGGTAAGCCCTTCAATTTTCTTCAAGTGTTCCAACATGATTTATTTGGCCTTAAATGGGTAATTCTTTTTCTTGAAGCACCAAAAAGCAGGAGAAAATATTTTTGGTGGACTAATTTTCAGTAAAAGAAATGGGAAATGGAAACACAATTTTTTAAGCCTTTGAGCTCCCAATTTTGTGTTTTCTAAATTGCTTATTACTGTCACTACTTTCTGCTTTAGCGTTCAGGGTTTCCATGATAAGTGGATACTAAAATTAGACCGGTTTCTTTCTATCACATGTGGTGAGTAATAGATCTGGATATTTTATGTTATTTTATGAGTGATCACTGTCATGGGTTGTCATTGTGTGTGTGTGTATATATATATATATATATATATACACACACACACACACACACTAGTGCAAGAGGGTACAAATAGAGCTATACTACCCTGGAATAATGATTACACATCTCCTTTTTGTGTCTTATAATAATATCTTAGATGTAATAATTACAGAGATTGGTAATATCTCCTAAAAACTCAGCTATATCTTTTCAGAACTCAACACTCCCCCTCAAGCTTGAATGAATATCTATTATTCCCATGTAATTGTGGAGTGTGTACACATGACTACTCTAGTTTATGCTAAGTGTTAGAATCTGTTTTATTATTTGTATTAATTCTGTTAGGATTTGTGTTTTATTATTTCCTTATTTAGCAGATTATAATTGCAGTGTATGATGGCATCTCTGAATCATAGGGATTTGATTGTCTAGGTGCTATTATTATATTTCCTAAAATAGGATTCTAGCCTTGTATATAGGAATTGTATTCTCAAAATAATATATTGAGTGCTGCCATCAGTGCTACCTAGACAACAGCCTTCAGTGCTTCCACCATCCCTTTAAGGTCTCAGAACAGCCTTCATTGTTGTCAATCATTTTTTTTTTAGGGTAGTCAGCCTTCATTGCTGCTGCCATGTTTTTTTTTCCTCTCGCAACAATCAAATTGCTATTGGTTGCAATACGTTGACATGGCAGAACATACTGCTGAAGTTGTGATAGCCAATGTGGAGAAGAAAGGTGAAGGAGTATGGTGTACCTTTTGTAACAAGTCTCGCCACACTCGTGATAAATGTTGGAAGCTGCATGGAAAGCCAGCTAGTAGAGATTGGGGATCCCAAAATCGTGACAAGGAGTGGGGAAAAAAGGAGACAAAACTAGAAAGGGAGGACAAGCACACATAGGGGCTGCAACAAATGAAGAAAACAAAGGAGGAGTGATTCACCTTAACCAGGATGAAGTAGAGCAGATGAGATCATTCTTCAACAAGTTGGACAAGTCTCGAGGTAGTTGTTCTCTGGCACATTCAGGTACGTTTGGTAAGTTTCCTTCTTTTGGACTTAATGCCTCAAATAAAAACTATCACCCATATTGGATACTAGAATCTGGGGCTACCGACCACATGACACCCCAACCTAAACATTTCTCTTCTCACACCCCTTGCCCTAGCAACAAGAAAATATCCACAACTGATGGCTCTCTGATGATTGCAGCAGGTCAAGGAGAAGTCCAAATAAGCCCATCCATAACCCTTAAAAATGTCCTTCATATTCCTAAATTGTCTGTTAGTTTGATTTCCATAAAAAAGCTCACACAAGATCTCTCATGTAATGTTATCTTTTATGACAATGTTTGTCTTCTACAGAACAAGTACTCAGGGAAGACGATTGGACATGCTAGAGAATGGAATGGCTTGTATTACTTGGACCATCCAAATCTGCCTCCAGACTCGGAAAATAACACCTCTTTTTTCTCTGATTCAGTAAAGACCAACAGGGAGAAGGTCTTCCTACATCACTGTGGCCTTGGACATCCTTCCTTTAGGGTCATAAAAATGTTATTCCCTTCCCTTTTTAGCAACTTAGATGTGGCAAGTCTCAATTGTGAAGTGTGTGAACTTGCTAAGCACAAACGTGTTCCTTTTCCAGTTAGTAATAATATGAGCATTTTTTCCTTCTATTTAATTCATACTGATGTGTGGGGTCCCTCAACTGTTCCAAATATTTTTGGTGCCCGTTGGTTTCTTACCTTTATAGATGATTGTACTCGTGTCACATGGGTTTTCTTACTAAAACAAAAATCCGAAGTCAGCCATGTGGTTCAGCGTTTTTTCTCCATGATAGAAAATCAGTTTGGTATTAGCATTAAGAGGATTAGATCCGATAATGCCAAAGATTACTTTAATCATGGGCTTATTTCCTTTTTTCAAAGAGAAGGTGTCATTCATGAGTCATCTTGTGTTAAAACACCTTAACAAAATGTGATTGCTGAGAGGAAAAATGGGCACCTTCTAGACCAAACTCGGGCTCTTCTTTTTCAACATAAGGTTCCTAAAAGGTTTTGGGGGGAGGCTGTTCTCACTGCATGTTATCTAATTAATAGACTACCTTCTAGTATTCTAGCTTCTAAGAGCCCTATGGAGGTTTTGTCCTCTTTTTATCCTAATGTGTCCACTTCCAACCACCTTGTTCCAAGAATATTTGGGTGTGTCTCTTTTGTCCACGTCCGCAGTGGTGATAGAAGTAAACTTGATCCTAGAGCCTTAAAATGTGTTTTCATAGGATACTCATCAACACAAAAGGGATATAAATGTTATCACCCCCATCCCAAAAATTCTTTGTGTCAAGAGATGTCACTTTCTTTGAACACCAAAGTTACTTCCACCAAGCTCATCTTCAAGGGGAGACTGTAAGAAATGAAGATGAACTCCTTATGCTCCCTGACTTAAGTTTCGGACCAGAAATAGAGACTAGAAGTGTAACAACAGAAAAGGAACCCACTAAATCCACTCAAGATGGGGCTGATGTAAGATTTGGGAAAAAATTGGTTTATACAAGAAAGACAAAAGCCATTCCAGAATCTGTGCATGTCCAACAATCCAACCCAACATTACTTGAGGTAACTACCCCTAATCCTTTAATATACACGGAATCCACTTCTGATTTTCCAAATGTACAAGAATCTGAATCCAGTTCAACACCACTTTATGAGAACCTAGATATTCCAATTGCCCTTAGGAAAGAGACTAGGAAATGTACCACCAAGCCACTATACCCTCTAGCCAATTACCTATCCTTTAAAAACTTCTCACCTACCCATAAAGCCTTCCTCACAAGCCTAAACATTACAACCACACCTACCTCTTTATCTTAGGCATTGAGTGATAGAAAATGGAAACAAGCCATGGATGCCGAAATGGAAGCATTAGAGAAAAATAGTACCTGGGATTTGGTTGCTCTCCCAAATGGGAAAAAACCACTAGGGTGCAAGTGGGTATATACTATAAAATACAAGGCTGATGGATCCATTGAGAGGTACAAAGCAAGGTTAGTAGCTAAAGGATTCACTCAAACCTATGGAGTGGATTACATGGAAACATTTGCTCCAGTTGCAAAAATGAATACATTTAGGATGATATTATCCCTAGCAGCTAATTATGATTGGAACTTGCAAAAATTTGATGTTAAAAATGCCTTCCTTCATGGAGAAATTGAAGAGGAGATCTACATGGAATTGCCCCCTGGATATGGTGGAAAAACAACTGCCAACACTGTTTGCAAGCTAAAAAAGGCATTGTATGGGCTGAAACAATCACCACGAGCATGGTTTGGAAGGTTTACTAAAGTTATGATAGGTCTAGGCTTTAAACAAAGTCAAGGAGACCACACTTTGTTCATTAAACACTCTAAGTCAAGGGGAGTAACAATGTTACTGGTTTATGTGGATGATATTATAGTGACAGGTGATGATGAGGAGGAGGAACAACGGTTAGGCCAACATCTGGCCAAGAACTTTGAAATTAAGACCTTGGGAAAATTGAAGTATTTTTTGGGAATTGAAGTGGCCCATTCTAAAAAGGGAATATTCATATCTCAACAAAAATACATCACTGATGTGTTAAAAGAAACTGGTAAGACAGCATGCAAGCCTGCAAGTACACCAATTGACCCAAACCTGAAATTGGGAAGCGCCGAAGTAGATACTGCAGTGGACAAGGAAATGTATCAAAGGCTAGTTGGTAGACTGATATATTTATCTCACACGAGACCTGATGTTGCATTCGCTGTGAGTCTAGTTAGCCAATTCATGCACCAACCAAAGGAGGTTCACTTACAAGCTGCACTAAGAATTGTGCAATATTTGAAGGGAACCCCGGGCAGGGGAATTTTTTTTAAACGAAATGGGAATGTAAGTTGGAAGCATATACAGATGCAGACTATCCAGGGTCAATTGTGGATAGGAGGTCAATTGCGGGATATTGCACTTTCCTTGGAGGGAATCTTGTGACTTGGAAGAGTAAAAAACAAAATGTGGTAGTCAGATCCAGTGCTGAAGCAGAGTTCAGGGCAATGGCACAAGGAATATGTGAACTACTCTGGCTGAAGATCATCTTGGAAGACTTGAGGATAAAATTGGATGAACCAATGAAACTTTATTGTGATAACAAATCTGCTATTAGCATAGGTCATAATCCAGTGCAACATGATAGAACCAAACATATTGAGGTTGACAGACATTTTATCAAAGAAAAATTAGACAGTGGTTTGGTCTGCACTCCATATGTCTCCTCACAAGAAAACCTTGCAGATATTCTAACGAAGGGGCTGAACAACAAGAACTTTGAGAGTATTGTTTCCAAGCTGGGAATGGAAAATACTTATTCACAACTTGAGGGGGAGTGTTAGAATATGTTTTATTATTTGTATTAATTTTGTCAGGATTTGTGTTTTATTATTTCCTTATTTAGCAGATTATAATTGCAGTGTATGATGGTATCCCTGAATCATAGGGATTTGATTGTCTAGGTGCTATTATTATATTTCCTAAAATAGGATTCTAGCCTTGTATATAGGAATTGTATTCTCAGAATAGTATATTGAACAATTCTACCCTAAATTATGAGACTAAGGAACAAAATCAATCACTAATAATGAGAAATATTTATTTAGACATTTCCCTATTTGATGTGATCAAATCATATCATATCTTTAACACTACCCCTCATGCTGTATTGCCTGTGTCATGTTTGTTATAAGACTCCTTGAAGAACTTGGCGAACATGTCAACTAGCATTGGAGAAGCCTCACGTGCTGATTTGGCTAGCATGTCAACTAGTTGGTTACTAGAGTTGACAAAATCAATCATGACAAAGCATTACAAATCAATTTTGTGTAGGTGTGTGAAGATGACATGCTGGGAAACCAGCAATGGAGAAGCCTCATGTGCTGATTTGGTGTTGGGATAGCGCATGAAGATGATGCATTAGGAACTAGCAGCATGTTGCAACAGTTGATCTTGAGTTTAGTAACGGTTGGTCATGAGTTAAGTAACGTAGTACGGTAGTAGTCTCTGAAGAAGGGCTACTCCAATCGTGGCTTAATGACAGACAAATAGAAGGAAGCAATGGTTGTTCGATAGCAGAAAGACTTAAAAGGCACAATGGTTGTTGAAATGCAAAAAGTATTCAATGGCCGAGGCAGGCATTCTCTAGAGATGAAAAAAAATGCTTGGAGGTGTGTAATAGAGAAAAAAAATGCTGAAAGGGTCTAAGGGTTTCCAAAGACCCAAAATGCTCAAAAGGTAAGCTAGTTGGTGGAGAGCAAAAATAGTTGTTAGAAGGCATGAGAACTGCCAGGGAGCAAAAGTGCTCAGCAGGCATAAACTATTGCCGAAGAGCAAAATTGCTTGGAGTGTGTAACAGTTGTGAGAGAGCAATAGTTCTCATAGGGCATAGTGACTGTCGGAGAGCAAAAGATGTTTTAATGGTATTATTTACCCAAGAAAGGAAGTCAGAGTGAAATAACAAGTCACAAAGGATAGTTCTAGGATCACTTGCTTGTAAATACTCATGAGGTGAATACTCATATTTATAGTGAGGAACAAAATCTATCACTAATGAGGTGAAATATTTTAAGATTCTGGTTATCAAATCACCAGTCAACTCAAACTCGTATGAGTTTACGTTCCTACACCCTCAAACCTTGTTAACTCACAAGTAGAATGTTTATTAGTAGGTTTGTCAATACAATCAAACTTAGTTAAACATGCGTAAAACTGAGTTTAGAGATTTAGAGAGCTCAGTTGTACATTTGGAAACAGCCAAAATCGATGCTTGATTTGTTTGTTTCTTCTAGGCCACGATTTATGCGAAATGCACCTAGGGAAAATTTATTGTTCGCAGGTTTGCTCTAGCAAGTTTTTGTTTGTGTTGGGTGTTGATGTTGGGTTCTCCTATAGATATCTCTTGATTTCTTCTCAACCCTGCTCCTCTTTGCTCTGAATCTCCTCCACAATTTGCCATCTCAAAAGTCCCATTTCCTTTCTCTTTCTAGTTTCAAATGCAAGGCTGGTGGCACAAGCTAAAAAGTAAAGGTTTTAGCTTTTGATCTTTACTCCTTATGTTGGAAAATTGGGCCTCCATTGAAGTCCAACAACTTTTTTTTTTTTTTGTTTAATGCCTAATATATCATATAATCAACTAGAGTAAAAAAAACCAATGTAATGATAGAAGGAGAAGAATATTAGAAAAATATAGCAAATATTTAAAAATATATATTATATGATAAACTAATAATAATAATAATATTGTAGTAAAAAAATAAAATGTTATGTATAGCATCATATAATGTTAAATTATTATTTGATTTATATATATTATATTTTTTTTATGACGATTTGAATTGACAAAGTTCTCGCTAGTTAATGTAAACTCTTGAATTTGATAACCTTGGTTAAGATATTTTCCTATTTGATGTAATTAAATCATATCTTATTTCTCTATTTAATGTAATCAAAGCTTTAACAATCTCACGAAAGCGGCTTTTAAATGGAGTCTTTATTGTTTGGGTTTGGGTCTAATTCTACCTTACAAACTTTGACTTATGAGAGTTCTCCCCTATTTGTATACTTTTTTTGAGCTCTATCTTGTATCAATGGTTGGCTTGCTCTCTCTATACAAACAACACTCTTAATGGATTTTGATACAATCTTAAAATTAGGGTTTGGGCCTAACTTAATTCGAGAAAATTGGTTTCTCCACTAATTTACTTTTTCAAGGCTCTATCTCAAGTCAATGTGGTATTTGAGTTTCTCCCAATAGTCATAATTGCCCAAGTTGTATATGCTCTGTTTGTCATATCCCTTGGTGTGGGACTAACCATTTTTTTAGAATGCATTTTAGGCAGCTTCCTAATGAAGCTGCTACTAAGGTGGGCTAAGGGTGACCACAAATAAGGCAGATTTCATACA
>Ga0214545_1001024_pt1 | contig 49994 bp, 44 predicted proteins | sample CNSS4metaG_FD_160064 | JGI IMG/M metagenome (GOLD analysis project Ga0214545, IMG submission 160064) | Root nodule microbial communities from cowpea collected in UCLA plant growth center, Los Angeles, California, USA - CNSS4 | ecosystem: Host-associated > Plants > Roots > Nodule | place: USA... | reverse complement strand
CAAAGGTCAACAAGTCAACAAAGTTGATTTAACTAAGTCAACTTTGGGAATCAAAAATAACAAACACAAATGAAAGGGATGAAGGATTAGTGAACTTCCTTTCTAAACATGCTTAGTCTTCTTAAGCATGTGCCTTCATCCTTGGTTTGGGTCAATCCTTCATCATCCTCCCCTCCTTGGAGAGAATTTGACCACAAATTCTTTAAGTCTTTGTAGGGAGCTTGACTTGATTTGGGGGAGGATTTGCGCCTCCCTTTTATGAGCTCTTGTTCCATCCTTTCTAAGGGTATTACCCCTAACTTTGGTTAGGTCATCTTTATTTTCTAGACTACTCTTCCTCTCTTGCTTGTGCTTTCGGCCTTCCTTTTTGGGTTGGGAAGAAAAGGAAGGGTGTAAGACCCGAGAAAAATTAAAAAGTTATTTAAATAATCATTTAATTATGGCAGGTAATAGAAACATTTAAAGCAATTAATGTGTGGAACTATGACGTGGAAAAGTGCTAGCTCATGTGGGCGGCGCGACTGTGTTCGCGTTTTCTGTTGAATTACGTCTTGTGCAGGGGCATTGGGACTTCTGATGGTAAGTTTATGTATTGGTAGTGTAACCTCGTTAGAATTGGGGTCGAATGGTACTTGGGAATAACCTTTCTAATTTAACCTGGATAGAGTTGGATTGTGGGAATATGTAGAATCAGAATTGAGTTATTAGGGTTCATGGTGTGTACGAATTTGAGACTATAATGTCAAAGGAAACTGGGTCAGTGAATTAGGTGTGATTCATTGTATGATATTGGCTGTGGAGTATAGGTTGAATTCTAGACAGCTTGGCAGATTGCGGGTTCAACAACCTGGAGGGTTTCTGGATTCTGATATACCGCTCGGCGGTGCTTAGCTTGCCGCCAGGTGGCAGCGGGGACAGTGGCTCAACGGGCGTGTTTTGTGTTGGTTGTACTGGAAGAGGTTATAAGTGCTGTTAGAAGTTAGAGGAGGACATAATACACAATCATATGCTTAGGTAAGTGAGTATAGGATTGGGAAAGAGGTTTAATGATATGACTACGTCATGAGTCGTTGATAGTCATGTTAAGGAAAGGAAGAGAATTGGATAACATTAGTTAATGGATCAGATTTTGAAAGCCTAGTATTCTGCAGATTTGTTGTTAAATATCTTTGATTATTAATTATGGGCTTTAGGTGTCTTTGGTGACTTGTAAGCTTAAATGTAAGACATGTGATCATGCAATATTGTGTGGGACAAAATTCATGGCAGTATAGTGCGAGATAAGTATGATGAGAGGAGGATTGTTAATGTTCTTGAACTGTGGTATTTTGATGGTGAATGGAGTGCCTTGGTACTTGAGTGATGATTAACAATGGTAGAGGAATGAAAGAGAGTGCCTAAATGTCTTTACCTTAGGTATAGGAGCTATACGTGGGAAGGTATAGGGCTGAAAACTAACAAACTCTGATAAAACAAGAGTGCAGTATATTCTAGAGCATTCTAGAATTGCAGAACCAACCATTTTGAGTGCCAAAACCAGTAGCAGGGAGTTACTAGTATGGCGCCTGGTGGTTTGCTGATACCGCCAAGCGATAGGAATCATTGGAAAGACTCCTACACCGCGTGGCGCCTGGCGGCAAGGGAGTGTTCCGCCAGGCAATGTTGGGAAAACAATGACGCTGGGAGGGCGCTGGCGCCTAACGGCGGGCTAAATATCGCCAGGCAGTCTGGGCCTGTGTTGCCTAGCAGTGCTGGGTGTTGCGCCAAGCGATTGCGTTGCAGGTTATGACTTGTGCGCGTTGTTTTAATTGACAATGATGCTACACTTAGATCGGGAGATGTTGTGCCATGAGCGGGTAGGTTCATTGATAGTGGATAACATGTGATGATATGAGCAGGGAGGTTCATATCCAGTTACTCTCACGTGGGGATACGAGCGAGGTAGGTTCATATGTTCCGTGCTCACGTTTGAGAGATGCCATGTGCGGGAAGGTACGGGGCTGGTGGATCACATGTGTTGGACTACGGGCGGGCAGGTCCGTAGAGCAGGACTACGAGCGGGGAGGTTCGTAGAGGCAGGACCACGAGCGGGCAGGTTCGTGTGAGCATCATATTCCTGAGTCCAAGGCTAACCAGTTGTGTGATTTGAAGGCTATAAAGCCTTGGGATTAAGGTCTTGGCCAAGAACTATGTAGAATGAATAAGATGGGTGTATGATTTATCTTGTGTATTATATATCTGTTATTTTATTTTTCTCAGCTCACCCTTTCTGTTTGTGTATGGCGATGATCGTGTGATTCGTTACACGGGAGCATATGTTGATACAAGTGGTGCTGAGGATGTACAGGTGACGGAGTGAGGGCTAGCTTTGGGGATTAGAGCTAGGGTTTCCTCATATGTATTTTATTATGCTTTTAATTATGAACACGAATTTTGAGAACTTGTAACACGCTATTGTTTAAGTTATAAGTTTTGGCGCGTGTTTTTCATAAAATTAAATTTTCCCGCGTTGGGATTATTAACCAGGTTTATATTAAGGATTTGGGGAAAAGTACAATAATGGTCAGTGGAAGATAAGAATGAATGTATGATCTGGTACACTTGGGACAACCTAAAGCTAACGGAATGCAACTAGGACGGGACATGATGATTAAGGACAATGCTGACAATATTTAGCTAAGTATATGGGTTATGATAAGTGTTGAGGTAGTGAAAGGTGTGTAAGAAACTTAGCAAGCTATGAAAAATCAGTACCATTCGCTGTACTATTGTAGCGTCTAGCGGCAGAACTTGAGCCGCCAAGCGATAGCTACAAAAATAGTGAGGTTCTAGAGCGCGTAGCACCTGACGATGAGGGTGGTCCCATTAGGCGATGTTTGCAAGTCAATGTGCTTCGAGGCGCTTGGCGCCTGGTGGTACGTGTCCCCTGCCAAGCGGTCTGGAAGCAAGTTTCACTTGGCGGCTCTAGAGCAGCGCTAAGCGATAACACAGTGGCAATAGTTTTGATTACTTTGATATGCATGGTCTACAAAGCCTTGGGTGATACCTCGAAGGTCGGCTTGCTGGTGTTCCTTGAGTTGTGGCTCGGAACGTACCCCTTGAGTTGTGGCTTGGGATAAGGGTTAAGCACATGACATTCCTTGAGTTGTGGCTCAAAATGACATCTTTTGAGTTATCGCTCGGGATGGCGGATGAACACAAGGAACCCTTGAGTTGTGACTTGGGTTGGCGAGTGTTGCCAGTGTGAGTGTGCGTGTGGTGGCTCGTACGGATGGGTCCAGATAGATTGCCCTCCTCAGTATGTGGCTGACGAGTTTGGTAGTCTTGGGACGTTACGAACTTTGTTCGTATTGGGAACTCCACTTGGTGTTACGGAATATGGTCTGTAGCTGGTTTCCCGCACGTGTTCTACAAGTTGTGGCTTGTAGGTGTGGCGGCAAGACATTTTGAGGTAATCATCGGAAGACATAGATCACGGGTAACATGGTGGTGGCCATGTGGTATGGAATCAAAGGATGAAATTCCTTTGGTGTTTATATATATATATATATATATATATATATATATATATATATATATATATTGTATATATGTTTGCTTAACTGTTACCTCACCCTATCTGCTTGTGTTTGGCGATGATCGTGTACTCGGTACACGGGAGCAGATGATGTTGTAGGTGGATTTGATGATGATATTTAAATAAATGATGTTTATTTATTATTTCTTTATTTTATTATTTAAATTCGTAATATCCGGTCGGGATGTTACAATGCACAAATGCTTCAAGTATTTGTTTGATCAAAAAGAGTTGAACATGAGGCAATGAAGGTGAATAGAGTTCTTAGAGGATTATGACTATGAACTTCTACTTCACACGGGGAAACCAAATGTAGTAGCCAATGCTTTGAGTCGGAAGATGGTGCATGTGGCACACATGATGATCAATGAGTTGAAGTTAATTGAGAGGTTCAGAGATATAAAATTGTAAGTTGAATTGGGATCAAATTTCATTAGATGTAGCAACTTAACTATATCTAGTGATTTTCTGAGCCTAATCAAAGAAAGGAAGCTCAAAGATTCTAGTCTACAGAAGGTGATAGAGTTGCTTGGATCAATCAGTAAAAGGAGTTTGCCTTAGGTGGTGATGGTGTGTTGAGATTCAAAGGAAGAGTTTGCGTACTGGATGACACATAGGTAAAAGTTTGATCCTTGTGGAAGGGCACAAGAGTCATCTTAGTTTGCATCTTGGCATGACTAAGATATACCAAGATCTTAAGGAGACCTTCTGGTGGCAAGGAATGAAGAAGGATGTGTTTTAGTTTGTATCCGCCTATTTGACTTGTCAAAAGGAAAATGTTGAGCACCAAAGACTCGATTGGACGCTACAGTCTTTGGATATACTGATATGGAAATGTGATAGCATAGCTATGGACTTTGTCACCCATCTGTCGCGAACTTTGAGAGGTCATGACGCAATCTAGGTTGTGGTAGATCGATTTACCAAGAGTGTTCACTTCATAGTAGTGAATATGAGGATTTCCATGGCCAAGTTGGCTTAGTTGTACATCAAGGAGATTGTGAGGTTGCATGGGGTGCCCAATAGCATTGTGTTTGATAGAGACCCGCGATTCACTTCTAGGTTTTGGCAAACACTATAAGATGCTTTAGGAAGTAGATTGAGGATGAGTTCTACTTGTCATCCTTAAACAAATGGGCAATCGAAGCTTGTGATCCAATCCTTGGAGGATTTGATGAGGACTTGTGTTTTGGATCATCTTCGCAGTTGGGATGAAGTGCTATCGTTAGTGGAGTTTACCTACAATAACAGTTATCAGGCGTGCATAGGGATGGCACTATATGAAGCCTTTTATGGGAGGAGATGTAGGACTCCCCTGTGATGGTACCAAGATGGTGAGTCAGTGTTGGTTGGGCCTGAATTGCTGAAGCAGACTACAAAGTAAGTGAAGTTCGTAACAAAAAGGTTGAAAGCCTCGTAGAGTAGGTAAAAATCCTATGTTGATCAGAGAAGGAGACCTTTGGAGTTTGTAGTTGGGGGACATGTTTTCTTGAGGGTGACCTGAACCACTAGTGTGGGAAGGGCTATTCGCTCAAGGAAGCTTTCTCCTAAGTTCCTTGGTCCATATTAGATCTTGAAAAAGATTGGACCAGTGGCTTATGAGATGGCCTTACCTCCTCAATTGGCTAATCTCCACTTAGTTTTCCATGTCTCCCAGCTAAGAAAATACGTACCTGACCCATCTGATGTGTTAAAGGTTGAGGTGCAAGTTCGAGAGGATCTCTCAATGAAAGTGCAACCAGTTAGTGTTGAGAACTGTTAAATCAAACAACTCCAAGGAAAATCCATTAGTCTAGTTAAGGTCATCTAGGATAGGAGGACCAGTGACTCTACGTGGGAGCTAGAGGAGGATATGAGGAAGTCATATCTGCATATTTTCTCTAGTAAGTCTCAATTTTCGATGTTGAAAATTTTTTATATCGGGGAGAATGTAAGGCCCATTTTTTGTTTTAAAATATTGGGCCTAGTTTCATTGAAAAAGGCCAAAGCCAGCCCACTTGTTTACCCCTAGGACTCTTTCAGCTACTCACTTACCTTCCATTCTATCTCCTCACCTAACAACAACTCACTTACTTTCTCCTCTTTCTGAAACAAAAGTTGTGCTAGGGCAGCTGCGAAACCCTCCTCCCAGGTAACACAATCGTCTTTCCTCAATGTAAGTTAAGCTCAAACTTTCATTTTTCTCCCTTTCCAGCTCTATTGCATTGGTTCTGTCATGGGTTCTTCCTTAGAACCTCATCTTCGTTCTTGTGTTCGTGCTTTCAGCCCTCGAGTTTGCTTTTGGAGCTATTGTACTCTTTCTGTTAGTGTTTTTTCTCCCTCAAGTTTAACTCCCAATTAAGGTAAGGGAAGCTAGGGCTTTAAAACTTTTTGGTTTGCATGTTTTTGGTTTTGAATCGTGCTTAAAACGTTGGTTTCATGTTCGTGGTTGTGTTTTTTTAGTTTTTTTGGTTGGGATTATGGGTTTTTGCATGTTGAAAGTAGTGAAAACTTGTTATTCTAGCTTAAGCGAGAATTTTTAGCTTAAGCAAGACCAGTCTAGCTTAAGCGAGATCAGTCTAGCTTAAACGAGAATAGTAGAATTTCTCTTTGCTCTCTGTTCGAATTTTAGCTTAAGCGAGACCAGTCTAGCTTAAACGAGAATTTCTAGCTTAAGCGAGATAAGTCTAACTTAAGCGAGAATTCTGCAGAATTTTAATTCCTTATTTTAACTTGTGATTGACTAAGTTAATGTTAAAAATATGATGTATGAAGCTATACATGAATGATGTGGAATTTTTTTGACTTGTACTTGATGTGTTTAGCTCGGGATGATAATTATTCTGAGATAACAAGTGGAATGTTGATGGTAAAAGAGTTTCAAGGGAAATTCTTGTTGATGGTGTGGTTAGTGTATGCCTTTATATATGAGATATCTAGATAAGGAAGGTATTGTGAACTCTAATAATCACTCACACTCACATAGAGTAGAGTGATTATGTGGTGAGAGTGATATGAAATCCTATTCTTGGGAGGTGTTTGAGCCTAAGACATATTAGGATTAACCTTGTGATTGATTGGGTGATAACCCCTTGTGGTTAGACTTTGCAGAGTTTAGAAATCAATGTAGGTGCATACTTCTTTAGAATTCTATATGAAGCGCATAATTTGGATATTGAGTTAAGAGTCAATTGAGTGTTTAAGTGAGTGAAAACTTTGTGAGTTAATGTTTTTTTTTCATGTATGTGTTTCTATGATGGTGTACTTATGTAACTATATTTACGTATGAATGCTTAAATACACTAGCTTACCCTTCTTTCTTTTTGTGTTTGTTTCCTTGTTGTGTCTTCCTTTTTGTAATGATCACCAAAAGTTGGTGTGAGCAGATATGGAGACCCTTGGTGATCATCAAGACAACGAAGATGTTGTTGTGTAGTTTAGGCTTGTTGGTTATTACTCTTTTAAGCATCTTTTGAAAAACTGGTCTTATGTAATTTCTTGCTCTATTGAGCTATCCTTTGCCAACCTGATTGATGTTTTAAGACATGTCTATGGTATTGTTCTATGCCCATGGTACTTCTATTTTAAGTATATTTTAAGATGATTGTAATGGTTAAATTCTGATATACTTTCTATAACATCTCGACCGGATATTACGAATTTAAATATTAAAATAAAGAAATCTAATTAAACTGCACTTAATGAAATATTATTTTCCCAAAAACGCGGGAAATTTTAAAACTTTCATTACCTCAACAATAATCCAAAATCCATATTATAGTAGTAATAAATAATCTCAAAACCTCTACCATAACTCAAACATAAAATCCATAATAAAAACCAAGTTTAATACTAAAAATATTACAACTGTTCCAAAACATAATAAAACCTCTGAGAAAATCCTTCTCCCAAATCTAGCCTCGTTCCGGCTCTATGCCTCACCAGACCCACCTACAACATCATCTGCTCAGGTATACCACGTATACGATCATCGCCACACACAAGTAGATAGGGTGAGCTAATAGAATAACATATATACAATACATTTATGTATATAACACAATTACACCAAAGGAATCTCATCCTTTGATTTCATCCCACATGGCCACAACCATGTTAACTGTGTTCTACGTCTTCTAGTGAGTACCTCAAGATGTCTCGCTGCCACACCTATCGCGCACAACCGATAAAGCACGTGTGGGAAACCATGCTACGACTCACACACCGTAACGCCCGGTGGAATTCCCAATACGTACATAGCTCGTAACGTCCCAAGACTACCAAACTCGTCAGTTAATTATTGAGGAAAGCAATCTATCTGGACCCATCCGTGCGGGCCACAACCAGAACACTCACACCAACAACACTCGCAAACCCGAGCCACAACTTAAGAGTTCCTCGTGTTCATCCGCCATCCTGAGCGACAACTCGAGGGATGCCATTTTGAGTCACAACTCAAGGAATGCCACGGGCTTAACCCCTATCCCGAGCCATAACTTAAGGGATACGTTCTGAGCCACAACTCAAGAAACACCAGCAAGCCGACCTTTAAGTTATCCTAGAAGCCTTGTAGACCACGCAAAACAAACGGGCAAAATATAATTCTGCTGTAGCAATATCGCCTGGCGCTGCTCACGAGGCGCCAGGCACTTTCTACTTCCAGACCGCCTAGAGGGTATGGTGAGTTCGAACCTTTTCTCTCATTAAGAGTTTAAATTTTAGGGATTTAATATAATTTTTGCACTTAAGAATTGATTTTAGTTGCATAATATATTATTGGATATTCGTGAGTTTAATAATTCAACTGGAATTAAATTTAAGTCCTTAAGAGTGTGAATTGGGAATATTTCAAGTCATAAAATAAGTCCCAAAATCAAAATTTTGGAGAGGAATAATTTAGGTGCTAAATGCACCCCAGTTTTCAATTTTACTCGCCTTTCTGCAATTGGGCTATCTATTTCTGAAAAGGAATATTTCTTGAGCTAAATGCACCTCCAGTTTTTATTTTCCACACCCCTCCTGAAATAGGGTCTTCTAACTCTGTTCTCAACAGGATTACGCCACGTGGCAATCCTCTACTCACTAAAATAACCACTTAAAACTTGCCACGTCATCAATCCTCCACTCTCTAAAATACCCAATCATAGAATGACACCTCATCACCCTTTCTCCTTCACACAACCTAAACCCTAACCTTAATTTTCCTTCTCTCTATCCATCTCCATGCCGCAGTCGCCACCCTCCACGGGAGCCACCGCCATGTCCGACCACCGCTACAGCTCGCCAGAACCGTAGCCACCCCATCGCCCCCACGCCAGAAAACGCAGCCACCGTTGTTGCACCCTCGAAGTTTGCGAGCCTGCAATAGCCACCACGAAGCTCCGTTGCGTCGTCTTCTCCGTTCATCACGCGACTATCACCATGACAGCACCGCTCGCACCGTGACTGCACTCGCCGGAGCAGCCCATTCTTAGTCTCGCCATCGTCGTAGACATCTTTCGCAGTCCAAAACGGCCTCCCTACTTCTTCGTGCCTCCTTCTTCCTCCATCATCAAGCTTCCGGAACCTCCACTGATGCACGCCTCGCGTAACCTACGGTAGCCACGCAACGCCACTACAACTAATCTTTTCCCGTCGCGCCACCACCTCTGCACCTGTACCTACCTTCTTTATCTTTTTCTTCTCATATGCGATGCCTCTCGCCTTCGGCCGTGAGTCGCGAATTCCCTCAGGTACAACCTCACCGCTCGTGCCCCGAACGGTTTCGTCTACGGCGTGTTGTTGTGCTCCTCGAATGTCGCTCGCAACCTCCCGATCAGCGCATAGTGGCCACAATCGGAATCTACGAAACACACCTTGCGGCAACCCTCACGGCAGCCAAACCCCAATTGTGGAAAGAGAAATCTGATTTGAGAGAGACACTACTCTGATATGTGGCCGTCTCTCACTGGATAGTCAAAGAGTCAACACTGGTCAACCAGTCAACTCAGGGCAAAGGCGGTCAACGTTGGTCAAATAGGCTATTTTACACTAAATTTGGTAGGTGGTTCCTCTACAGGAATCCTAAATGGCCAAGAAAAGGAAAGAATCGTCTGGCGGCAGTTCATCGCCGGCCAAACTATTTCTAGAAATTTCTAGAAATTCTAACTTAAGGAAATAAAATCTCATCATAATCATACTAAATTTAGCATGCCAATCAGACTTAGTTATAAAATTAACGAGTACATCTATTATATTTATAGCATGCCAATCAGACTTAAAATAAAATTAACGCGTAAAACTCCCCTAACTTGGTTTCCTTGCTTAAAGCGCAATGCTAGAGTTACCCCTTTGGTCACCAATGGTCTCCTTAGCACCAACTCAATTTACCTCCTCTAATTCACTCTCTAATCACTGTTTTTCCTTAATTTGGTGCACCTTACAATGCTCTCAAAAATCCAGCCTCAAAACCCCTATATTCTCTCACAATTTGTCTTTTAACGGTGTCTTAATTAGCAATGATGAAGGGAAAACGAAAATGACATTAAGACTGAAGTTAATTGTGATTCAAAGTCACTTATGGACTGTTTTCCAACCCCTCTTGGCTACTCCTTGGCTAGCTAGGGTTTCTATGCCCTTTCACATTCATGCCAAAAGAAATTTTGGCAAAAAGAAAGTTAAATTTGGTTCTACCAAACCCACTACCATGCCAATGTCAAATCAATACAAAACCATTCAACCAATTAATGTTTCGTGATAATTCATATAATTCTATAATTATATTATCACTCAACATAATCAAGCATATTATCAAAATAATAATAATTTAAATAACGCACAAATGGCATACATAGGACTTGAACACAAGTCCTTTCGCACAATAAAGTACTTTCAACCAATTGAGTTAGTACTTTTCCATGTCACATCAATCAATAATTAATGCCATAAAGGCTCCCACTACCCGCATTTATTAATTATTTATTTATTTAATTAATTAATTTCCACATGTCTTACATTTTCTACTGTTTGCTCTATTTTATTATGATATGTGATGTTTTATTTATTAGAGTTATTCTATGAAATGGGTTGTCACAATAAATAATAGAAAAGAATATTAATACATATTAAGTAATAAAATAAAATAAATAAAGTTGGCGTAGAACTTCGACCTTAACACTAATATGAATTTGGTAATACTAAAAAAAGATAGGGAAGAAATCGTGGGATACAGACTTCATTATGATGGAACAATTGAGAAAGGATAAAAAATTCAAATTTTGTTTGTACATAGATCACTTTTTAACCTATTGGAGAAGTCATCTGCATAGACTCTTAATAGAATTTTTTAATTTAGACCTACACATGGACAATTGATACTAACATGTTTTTGTGAAAACTGCAAATGTCAAAAGCCATTACATGTTTCTATGCATGTAATCATAGGTTACATAAAAATGGGAAACGATTCCAAATTAGTGAAGTTGAACAAAAAGCTTAATAACACAATATTTAAAAATAAAAGAGAGATCTTGATATGCACTTTTGACGTAGTGGTTCCCTTAGTAAAGTAGTCATTGTAACACTATTGTGGAACACTACGGATTTGCAAATACTGAGGTAAAAAGCATTGAAAGACAAAACTGTGAAACAAAACCCAAAAGATGTATAATATCAGCATAGAAAATATTTGCAAAGATGAAAAAATGGAAGAAGAATACTAAAGCATAATACTTTTTTAACAAAGTATTGTTTCTGAAAATGACTTTGTAAAATACGATTGTGTTTTTACAGAGATGAAAGAAACGGAGAAACCATAATTTTGAAAACAAACAACTATGAAGTGTATACTTTTTGTTAAGGCTGGTCTGTAATTCATAACTGTAAAAAGTGTATAAGAGGTTTTGTGCAACATAAAATTAAGAATGGAAATGTGATAACATTTCACACTCGTCAAAACTAGTTATAAAAGTGAAGTAAATATCTTATAAAAATAAATTTAGAAATCTTTAAATTACTTTTATATGAAATCCAAATGATATGTGGGTTGGGTGTGACATTAATGACCTACAAAACGTGTTGGAAGATGAACAAAATTTCTTGAGCAATGTAAACCATCATATACATTGGAATGGAGAAAGGTTTATGATTGCTACAAATTAAATTTCTTGATCATTTTCAAATTAAATTTCCAAATTATTTAATTAAAACAAAGTGAAGTGTCAATGATATGACTATTTTGTGTGGTATTAATTACATGGAAAATTTGAAAAATAGATGGAAAACGATTTTGAGCAATGTAATTGTTAAATAGTCCTAAATTCATAATTATTAAGTGATATTTCATAAGTAATTACTTCTAAAATTTTAAATGAATAAAATGATGATTGTAGATTCTAAAATCTCTTTGTTATGCAAATAATAATAAAAGCAATTGATACAAACATTTTAAAAAATTAATATTTATTATTTTAAAAAAGTTATATTATTATGAATACATTTAAAATTCTCTTCATTGGAAGTTGTGTTTTAATGAGTTGGAATACACACACACTACTCCATTTATTAGCTTTAGTAACATATCCTTTGTTAAGTTTATTTTAAATGTTACCATAAGTAACTTTAGCAACATTTCCTTAGTAACATTTAAATAGATGTTACAATACATAAATTTTATCTACGGTACCATTTTTTTATAAAAAAAGAGTCAGTACAAATAAAATTTAACAAAATAATATAAAAAAAATTCTAAAAGCGTCCATCCTCTGTTCCATTCATCTTTTAGCTTCTTCAACATCGTGTTGTTGTCTCTAGTGAACCACAATCGAATCAAAACAAACTGCAGAAGAGCGGTTGGGAGTGCTTGCGGTCGGTGATGGCGAAGGACATCCCATGGAACACATCCCTTTTGGTGATCTGTGCGTCAGTGTTATGGTAGGGCACTATGGTGAAGTCAAGCATGCCGCTGTGGACGTGGAGTTTGGGGTTTTGGAGTGGAAGGATTCTAGCCGCAACAAAGATTCACCCTTTAGCTTTACACTTTGACAAGATTTGCAATCTCGTTAGTGTTATTGTGAATTTTGTGTTTGTAATCAATTATTGTGGTTTCTAAAGGAGAGTTTCTATAGTCTTCCTTTCACTTCGAGGATGAGTTCATGTTCATAGCTTGAATCCATGACAACCACCTAGTTTTGGTGAACATGTAAGGGGAGAAATTCTCTTCCAAGACGCGTTCGGGCACAGGAAAGGAAACTGATTGGTTATGAGGGAATGATATATTATATGTGTTTGGAATATTCAATGATTATTTATTATATTGTGTAGTGTACTTTTATTATGTTAAGCTCACCCTATCTGCTTGGGTTTGGCGATGATCGTGTAATGCGTTACACGGAAGCAGATGATGTTGCAAATGTTACAAGTGTTGCTGGTGCAGCATAGATTCGGAGAGGGGCTAGCTTGGGGAAAAGCCTTTATGATGTTTTCTTGTTTTATGGATTTTAAACATTTTGTAAATCTTTATCTTACCAAACTCAAAATTTATAATCGGTGATTATAGTTTGTGGATTTTGGTTTATTATGGTATAATAAATATTTTAAATTTTCCCGCATTTTGGGAAAACGAATTGTCATAAATACGATTTTATTTCCTATTTTAATCATTTAAATTAGTAATATCCGACCAAGATGTTACATTTATCACTACGAAATATTATTGTAATTATATTATTATTATTATAATAGTTAGAGACACATCTTAATTTTATTTACTATGGGATCATATTTGAATTACGTGTCATTTTTATTTCTTGTTGATATATATTTATATATAATTATAGATTATTCTTTTAAAAATTTATAATTTATAATTTATATTAATATTATCATTAGTATTTTTAATGGTTAAATAAATATAATAATAATTATGTTATTATTCTAAAAAAATTGAAATAAAAAATGTGCATACACGTATGTGTCATATGCTATTATAATTATTTCGTAAAATCAATTAACTCCACCAGATTGTGATATCAATTCTATTTATTATATTTAAAACTGAAATTATTATCGCATTACTTAGATTTACTACTTTGTTACTTCAATAGTAATATTTACAATAATATAGCCTAATTTTCATGACATTTTATTACATAATATTTTTACATGTTATTATTTTAATATACAAAATATAAAAAATACAACTCGTGCTTACACACGGGACAATCTACTAGTTATTAAAGAAAAAATTTTAACATCAGAACAAATCGTTAAATAAACATTATCAAATAAGATCTTTATTAAAAAATTATTTATCAAAAAGTTATATATTGAGAAACAAAAAAGCACTCAAATATAAATGTGCCCATCATAAGATGAAATAGTTTATAAGAAAAAATAATAACGTTAAAACGATTGATTTTTATACAATAAAAGCCTTCATTCAAAGTCAACTACGATTCAACGGTATTGAAAAATCAAAACGGAAGAATAGAAAGTTTAAATCATTCAACAAATCAAAGATAGATACAAATGGTTTGAAAAGTAAATTAACCTTCATCCATGTCCCAAAATACTTTGACAGAAGAAGAATCAACAACAAAAAGTTTATCCACTGTCGAAAAAAAACTTCATTTGTCAAACAACAAAAACTATAAAATAAAGAAAGTCTACAAAAAACCAAATATTTTGGATCCGAGAGTCAGTTACGCGTAGGGAAGGTGTTAGCACCCTACAGCGCCCGCCCAAAGGCGGTACCCTTAATTAAACATGCAAAATTGATGTGGTTTTCAAAACATTAATTTTCCCTAAAAATAATGAGACAAATAATATTAAAAAGAAACAAAAATATTTTTTTGATTTTTGGGCCCAAAAAGGATTGACCTTGGTCCTACGTATTCTCATTTAAAGTGAGAAATCAGGGTTACGTAGTTCTTTAAAAGATATTTGGAAAGTTTTTTGGAAAATGATTTGATTTTTTGAAAGTGACTCTGACAAGGATGGGCCTTGGTCCTACGTATTCTCATTTAAAGTGAGAAATCAGAGTTACGTAGTTCTTTAAAAGATATTTAGAAAGTTTTTTGGAAAATGATTTGATTTTTTGAAAGTGACTCTGACAAGGATGGGCCTTGCTCCTACGTATCTAACAATGGAGAATCAAGGATCATGTAGTTCTTAAAAAAGACTTTTGGCTAAAATTGTTGATATTTTTATATTTTGAAAATTTTATATATTTTTGTGTTTTTGAACTATTTGAACATAAGTGTGTCACACGACGCGAGCGGTCAGACAAACACTAAAAGAGAAAACAGAAAAAAAAAACATTATTTTAGGCATTTTTGAAAATGAATGTCACATGGTGCGGGCGACCAGACACACAATAAAGTGAAAGAAAACATTTTTTCAATTTTTAGATTTTTTCAATTTTTTGTAATTTTTTATAATTTTCAAATATATATATATTTTTTTAGAAAAAAAAAAACATGTGTACAAAAGATGGGACACAAATAAAATGAAGGTAAAAAGTAAAATAAAATAAAATAAAATGCATGAAGGCTGTGTAGGCATAAAAATATAAGGGTGTAAACTGTGAAAATTGGGGTGTAGTCAGCAAACACAGTCAGACCCAAAACAAGACCAATAGAAAATACGGGGTGCGAGATTAACAATTATGGTGGTGCACGAAGTAAAACATGAAACAAGTGTAACAGGAGTGCGAGGTTAGTAAACATTAAGGGGTACTCGCAGCATAAATTAAAACAAGGGTGTGAGATAAAGAAAAAGGGGGTGCGCAGAGATAAAAATTGGGGGTGCGCAAAGATTAAAGATGGGTCCGCGGAGTAAAGATGGATCTGGTTGTTAACCCAAACTCAATCTCTTATTTCTTTAAAAAAATCAAAAACCCTAAAGGGTTTATTTCTTTTCATCTCACACACGACCTTCTCCCTTGCAAAGTCCGCAGCCGCTGCGCCACCACGCCACGCCGCCACGCCACCACACCATGCCACCACGCCACAACGTGGTAGGCCTGCCTGCGACGCCAATCGACGTTGACCACGAGAGCTTGCAGACGTGCGAACTTCACTCTCCTCTTAGGCGTGACTCGAACCACCTTCGCGCGAGCACCCAAGGCCACTGCCATCGTCGGCGACAGCCGGAGCTAGAGTCAACATCAGCGGCCATTTCCCTGACGCGATTTATCTCTTCCTTGCGCAGAACCAGGGCCAGAATCCATGTTGCCACACCATGCGGTTGTAGCACATCTTCGTTTGGTGGTTTAGCTCGCCGGCGACTTCCTCTCTTTTCTGATTACAATGAATGGAAGGGGATTGGGTTTTAGGAGATCTGAGTGTTTGGTGTTGGAATGGGGGTTTCGTTCGGTGGTTTAGTTGGAAGAAGATTGGAGAAGGTGAATGTAGGTGTGATGGGTTCATTTTGGGTGCTGCTTTTGGGTCTCTATTTTTTTGGTTTTTATGCAAGTGAGAGATGAAGACGAGAATGAGAGTGGTTCAGGTTCAATGCAGGAAGACGAGAAATGGGGATTTTGTGGCATTGGTGATGGTTTTTGTGTTCTCTATCTGAAAACAAAGGTTGGTGATAATGGATAAAGTGGGATTGATGGTTTCATGCGTGTTGGATGGAGATGATGATGTTGATTCAAATGAGTTTGAGAATGAGAAATGGTGATGAAGGAATTGGCGATGAGGTGAAGGTTATGAATGGATGATGATGTGCGAGAGCGTGGAAGAGAGTAAACAGAATAACAACAATGCTAAATTCAAATAAATTCAACGCATACATTCACAAGCATCATTATTAGACAAAGCCAACAGAGTTAAGCAAACAGAGTTAAGCAGCTAAAGACATTTACCTTGTTGTAAAATTTCTTTCACTATATTCTCCTTCTAGATGCAACGTCGAGGGTGTGCCGAGACTTTTTTTTTTGCTCTTTCCCTTTCCTCTATTCTTGTTGTCTACCCCCTTTATCTTAGTTTTTTCCTATTATGTAGTTCTTTCTTTTTGTTCAGTTCTCTTTTCCTCTGCCCCTTCCAATCTCGAAATGTATGATAAGGCTGGGAGTAGATTCCTACTCCTTCAGCCATCATGACCATGGCCAGCTAGCTACTATACGTAATTCCCAATACAAAAATAATGATAGCATAGCTGATGCAACTCTGAACATCTTTCCACTAACTAATAGTAAAAAGAGATAGGTCTCTTGTAAAAGACATAGGTCGTCTACTGATAACAAAGACCTTACGTTAACCTCTAGTTTTCCTATTTCTCCTTTTTTCTTTTTCCTTCTCTTTTTTTGTTAATTTTTTCTTTTTGTTTTGTTTTCTTTTTCTTTTTCTTTTTTTTTATTAAACTAGAATGAGAGACATAAAACAAAATGGAACTATAATAAAAGAAAGAAAAATAATATAATAATAAAATAAAAATAATAAAAATAAAAATAAAATAAAAAGCATAAATAAATAAAACAAAACACAAAAACAAAATTAAATTAAATTAAAATTAAAAATAAAATAAATAATAAAAAAAGATAATAATAATAATAAATAAAATAAAATAAACATAGATATTTATTCTTTTTCAAACAAAAACATATTTTTTACCTTTTTTATTTTATTAATTATTTATTTATTTTTCTCAATTGAACTTTTAATTAACTTGTTTCTATTATCATTTTTATCAGTGTTATCCGGACGAAATTAGGTATTGACACATATTCCGATTGATAATGGTTTTTCTTTTGTTCTCTTTGGCTTTTGAAAATTTCTTTTCACTCTCCCATTCTCCCATTAGACGTTTGTATCTAAGAGTTTTGCTTTTAGGTGTTTCATTTTCCAAATTTGCGGTGCATTTGGGATCGAATGCTCTCATGTTCGGTGCCTCTAGCAACCACTATTGAGGTCAGTCACGTTCGAACTCTAGCAACCGCTAATAGTGTCACACATGGCGACAAGCCTCTAGTTCTAGTTTCATCGTTGCTTAGTTTGTCATAGAAGCGGAGAGACTCGATGGTGTGCTGGAGAATTCGATTTTGAGCACCAACAGATAAGCGACGACAACGACGAAGCAGTTGCCGCCAAGGTGAAATGCGAGACACGATAAAGTGGTGGACGGCTTGCTAGAGGAGGTTGACGAGTTCATGTCAAGGCACGAGTCTATGAAGTATGAGCTCAAAGATTAACCTCATTTAGGTATTGAAATATTTTTTAATATCGACTTGAATAATTGAATGACTCATTGATTTGTTTTGATTTTGGTTGGAATTAAAGTATGTGATAAAGGCCGTACCCCACCAAATTAAAACAGAATAAATGCAGTATATGAAAGTGAACCAAGTCGTCTCCCAACGACCAATATTTTCATTCAAAGCTTCAATTTCCAAATGAACACAACAATACAACACATGGGGGGTTTGGCAGACAGATTCAGAATGCTAATCAATAGATTAAATTAAATGCTACAGTGATTAAAACCGTATTGACATCCTTGATTCAAACGCAATTTCACTTATCATAGGCCACCAAATTAACACAAACTCTGCCTTATCTCAATCCACTAGATAATAATTCACTAAGCGAAAATTACAATCTAGCTTCAATATGCAATTAAGCAATGCACACATCCTTAAATTCGTGACAACCAAGCTACATACATTAAGCATGAACGTATCTTAACCAAAACGTATGCAATTACTCTGTAAATTAAGCATTAACAGATTCACCACATGCATTCCACGAATTCAGAACAAAAACATGGCAGATTTCACAAAACAAGCACAACCTCAAAGCTTCACTGCATTTTCCATCAAAGAGTCAATACACGAATTTAGCTAGACATGGAAATGAGCAATTAAACACTTCAAAATTGGAATCACAAAAACAGAACCAAGAACCCTAACTATGAAATCTGAAAACGCAATTTAAGAGCAAAAAGAGAGATTTCAAAGTTTAAATGGAATTCAAAACGGTGCTATCATATATAAATGCGAAAACCCCATGAATGGGTATTGTTCCAAGTCAATGAAATCACAAAACGAGCTGCCCAATGTAGAAAATGAAATCAAAACGCAAAACCCTCAATGGGTGCTGTCAAATGTGCATAAAAACGGTAAAAATGACCCAAAAACGTGAAAAACCGCAAGGGGGGACATCCATGGAAGCTTGGAGCACGAAAAAATGGAGTTGGAGAGAATGGAGAAGATGAAGTAGCGGCTCCCTCACTCCATGCAGACCTAATTTCGTAGTCATTTCACCCATGCCACTCATATTTACAAAACTGCCATTATGAGCTGCAAAATTACAAAAATGCCACTCTGGGTCTCAAATGTTGGCCCATTCACTCTGCTGACGTGGAAATGACATGGAAATGATGTGGAAATGATGTGGCGACTCTCTTCAACTCAATATTGATGTCCAAGCTCCAAAATTGCTTCATCCAAATACCTAAAAATAATTAAAAACAAAAATTAGACCAAATAATGCGAAATTAACCCATATTCAGAACAGTGACCTAATATGATTTCAATCTTGATTCATCAATATGATTTCAATCTTGAAACATGTTTTGGTTTTGGTTGGCTCATTGATTTCAGTTAAACTGTGTAGTTCCTATTGAACATCTTGATTTGTCACTCAATCATTTACTTGTTTTATTTTAATAGTATTTTAAATTATAACCTAATATATAGTAAAATCTAAAAATAAAAAGTAGCATAAAATACAAACACATCTAATAAAACTATGTATATCTTTTTTTCCCAATTAGTGAAACCATATGTTTTTATTATTATATATAATTAATTTAATTTTACAATAGGCCTGTGTTTGCTTGTTACCTGTAAACCAAGTAAACCAATTGAAAATGTTGTCTTAGAAACTCAAAATCTAAGGATAAAAGTTTTTCTTTATTGAAATTTAGGTGCTTTCTCTGGGTCGTTGTTACTTGTTAACAACAACATAGGTGCAAAAGCAACAATTGTGTCAAATGCGTTGATTGGTCTCATTGATCTCACTGATTAGTTTAAGAGAATTGATAGAAAATGGATATAATTGGTAGTTTCCTAAATTAAAATAAGTTGGTAATATGCATATAATACCAATTTGTATATGCATTCTTTACCCCTGTGTTCACTTATGTTTGTTGCATTCTTTGTTAAATAGTAAATAATCAACTTATTTTCGGATATACTTTGGTTTTTGTTATTGTAAATGTGGTTAGTGCAATGTTGATTTGTGCTACTGGTTAAAAACTCCAGGTGGTATACAATTCAAGCTTGCAATTACTTGGCTTTCGTGATTTGTCAGAGAATTCAGGTTGTTAGCATGTGCTTCTAGTATGATCTTCTATTTAAATTTCATATGATTATGGTTGTCTATGCTTCTCCCATTTTTATTTGTTATTTTAAAGTGATGTATAAAACTGGTGTATAAGTTTGAAGATCCTTTTTAGATAAAGATATATTGTACAATCAAAGAGAGAAATTTTATGATGTGCATGTTGCATTATAAGAAAATTGTAACATGGTACTTGATGAAGATTACTGGTAGTATTAACCATTAGATATGCAAGGAGTGTCCCTTTTGACTCTTTTCTTGCTTTTCTTCCCTCTTTTGGGATAGTGTGTTAAATGTGAAAAGAAAACGTAGGAAATGAAACAACTTGTCGATCATCACATGTTTGTGTGGTTTCTATGAACCAGGAAGGTAAATGTTGTCTCCTGAGTTAGATTAGATAATTGATGAATTTCATGGATATAAGAAAATAATCATTCTTACATAGTGTCCAGTATAGTGAGGAGGAGCACAATGGCTATTCCAACCATTCTATTCACATATTCTATTCACATGTTTAATTTATCTACTGGTATAATTCCAATTAGGAATGTAACCATCATCAATATTATTATTTAATATGTTCTTCAATCGATTTATCATTAGTAAGTTTGATAATCCATACAATCTTAAGAACTTAAGAACTTTGTGGATCTCTTATGTCATTTTTTGAAGCCTTTTATATAACCTAAGAGTCATGCTATGTTTTCATGCTTTGACTCCCTATATGCAATCTCTAGTTGAGTTAAATGTTAATAATCCACCTATACAGCATATGGAATACATTTCAGTACAATATAATACAAACAATATCATCTATACAGTGTTCCGTTACTGATTTAAAACATTACATAAAAAAACTAAATTAAACACAAATTGCGAAAATAAAAACCATTTTAAATATTTGATAAAAATGAGGACCATCCACAATAAACACTAAAACTATTTTAAACATTTAGTAAAAATAGAATCATCCGCAGTTAACTCTAAGAACATGACACAAAAATGTATGTAATCCTAATTATAATTATATCTATGATACTCGTTCAGGATTGAACTAGGCCGTTTAATTAACCCCAAAGCTTCCGCAACGAAGTAGACTCATCCGGAAGTGCAGAAATTGAGTGCAAATTCGTGGTGAAAGCAAAGTAGCCAGAGAAACTCCGCTTTGGAAAATCGCTTATGGAGGAAGTTTCAGAGAAGAAAGAATTGGAACATGAGGTGGTTACCAACGTCGCCAAAGTGATTTCGGCTATAAAGAACGCGAAGCACGTCGATCAAGTCATTTGCGCCCTTCATTCCATAGCTACCATGTTCTTCCCCGTAGACCTTTCTCTTCTCTCAGGTTCGTTGGTTTGTGCCCTAACTTGAATCAAATTCTTCACTATCCGCATACTGTGAAGGAACATGCACTATTTCACTTGTTTGAAGTAGAATTTTGATTTTGAATGCATGTTTCCATCGTGACAGATTGCATAGACGAGAGTTACCGAGACCAGGTCTGTACTCATTTTTTTTTCTCGTAGTTCGCCGTTATCATAACGACATATTCGTAAATTCGTGTTTATTTTGCGTTCAGGTCTTCAGTGTCGAAGTTCCTACTGCAGAAAAACGAAATGGTTGGTGGCGTGCGTTTTATAGAGGAGCTGCTTTCCCTACACTGGCTAGGTTCCTATTACTTGGTAAGGGTTTTTATTTTTTAGTTTTTATTTTCCTTTCCAAATTTTGAGTCCCGCAAATAATATTGCGTTTTGCTGCTCCTGTTTTTTCATGCGATATGGAACTTCCTGCAGATGTTGCCTCGAACTGGCTGGGTTGTTTTCCCTTTTCGGCGCAGAAATGTGTTTATGATGTTTTCTTTGTCCGTGGATTGGTTTCTGAGGTGCTGCAGATTTTGGTTCCTTTTCTCCAGCTGAGTCCGGTTGATGGTCTAGATGTTAATGCCGTCCTCTCTAATTCTGAAAGGTATGGATGTTCGCATTGTGCAATGTCTTGAATGAAGTTTCTCTTTTTTTGAAAGTTATCCGCATGCTTGTGCTTAATTTGGTGTGAAGTGATAAAGTGATTTGATTTAATGACGATGGGAAGAACTTATTCTGATTCCACATGTATAACAGATTGCTTGTACTGTGCTTGCTTGAAAATAAAGGGGTGGTCCAGTTAGCAAGAGAGTTTGGTGGTTCTTCTAAATTGAGAAACGTTACAGATGTACATACCAAGATGGATGTATCAAGGGTGGCACAGATTGTTGCATCTATTCCCGACAAAGCAAGAATGAACTCATCCACTTCCTTGTCATCACAGTATCCTCCTTTTCTTTTCTTGGTTGAGATAGTTTGTGGGTTTTCAATTGTTGAATACCATTATTGTTTGTGAGTAACCTTTAAGCAATTGATCTATTTTTTTCACCAAGAGTTTCAGTGTGTTTTTCAAGCAGGTTGTTGTGCAACTACTCTCCTTGGCAGAAAAAAGAGAGATGGTCTTGCTAGAAAATGCAGAGATGGATGAAATGGACAAAAATGGTGCAATGTTTTTTGTAGGGGAAATGTTTTCTCGAATTTGTCGCCGAGGCTCTACTGGTAAATAGAAATTTGATACTTCAACATTTTCTTTGACCTATATATATTATTAAATATCATTAGTTTATTTTGAATTAGTTATCATCCTTTGTGAAATATGTCATGTTTTTTCCAGTGCCACAATATGTTGCAATTTGTGTACCATTTGGTGGAAAAAAAAATGCATTCTTCACTTGTTATAAAGGTTATAGCTTTCAAAAGATAGCAAGTGTCACTTGGGTTATAGTTTGCAGAAGGCATACTATTCAGTTTCTTGTGTGCAATATGTCTGAGTTATTTGACAAAACTAAAAGAAGCCAGTGAACCAATTATCAATGTGAAATTGACATCAATGCCAAGTTTGTAAAAGTTTGAAATGCATTATTGTAAGTGCCGACATGCGGTTACAAACCACTGCAAGTTTGACATTTTTTATTCCTCACCTACATGGTAAAGATACCACCTAGAGGTTGTATCTATTTTCCTTGGACGTGATGCCACTCGGCTAAGATTCCAAGTCGGAGTCAACATGTGAGTATGTGAGTAGTAGTGAACGTAACCCAAGCAAATGAATGGCTCTGTAGTCTCTAATAAAGTTCCAAAATCACAATTGTAATATTTGATTATTAACTTGACACTGATGTGAATCCATGTTAAGCAACACTTCTAAAAGGTTAAATATGTTGGATGCTGGTATTTTAAAAGTAGAATATATTATTTTTTTGTTCTATTTAAGAGTACATATCTTATTAAATTGCAAATGTGTGCACTGAACATAACTGTTTTACTCTTGTCAGCATCAATTTAATCTCAACAATTTGTGAATTAAAGACTGTTCATAGCAAATAAAAAAATTATTGCAAGAGTCTGCTTTGGTAATTTTATTTATAACTCAGTTGTAAGGTATCCTGTTGTTTTGATGGATTTAGGTCTTCTCTATTGGAATAGAAATGTAATATTTCGTATATGTAAAATGCTGTTTTTAGGTGTAGTTGTGAACTATGAGCTTTAGCAATGGAGCAGTACCATTGCAAGGTTTCTATTGTGGATTTCTTTCAGTTAAGCTGTTATCTTGAAAAATTGCAGCAGTTGAGGGTGGTATCTATTTTCAGTGATATAATACTTTTCTTTGCCCCCTGATTTTTGATTCACCTTTGTGTTACATCATAAATATATGGGGCTTCTTTTCTGAAAAAGAATTGGAAGTTTCTCCTTGTTTCAATGTAAGATGGAATGTGACCTCTGTTTTGTGTCCGGCCACTAAACCCCTGCACTAGTGTTGTCTTCACAGATCCTGATGTTCTTCAACAGATCCTCTGCTCTATGGCAGTGTTTGTGTCTCTATTCAGTATTCTCACATCTCTGTTGTTTTATACTTTGGTATCTGTTCAAATTCCGCACTGTAGCTTGCAGGTCTCTGTATTTTTTTTGCGTGTTATGTTCTTTCTTCACACTTCATAGGTCCGTTCTCCCCTCCTCCCCCACATACTCCTTTATAAAATGAGGTTTGATTATTAATTATGAATGTTCTTACTTTTGGTATTTTTTATTTTATTTTTAAGAGTATTTATATTTGTGTAGTGTAAGTTGATTATTTTGTATATTTAACCATTGTTATATCAGCCATCCTGCCATGTGTTTTTATGTTTGGCCACTCTCCATTGTGATCAGGAGGACTAATAACCATTGTTTGAGAAACTGGAAACATCATGTTGAAATTGACTGTCTTCTAACTATTATCCTATATTTAATGGAAAACACAACAAATCTACTTTTTAAATTGCTGAAGGAGATAAATGAAGTTTGTGACTTGCGGTTAATTATGACTCTACTCCTGTGCTTGTAGTGTTGTGAATTATGTTTTAGTTTCTGTCTGGACTAGCTGTTTAGTGTGATCAAAATTGTTTCCTAATGCAGTCCCTTTCTTGTAGATCTTCTATCTAGTGAATTAATACCTGAAGTGCTAAGGCTTGTCAATGGTTGCTTATCATCAAATAATGATTCAATTACGAAGGAGTTGCTTGCATTGAAACCTGACATGGTATTTTGGTCAAGAATAATGGAATCCATCAGCGACCCTTATACCAAAGAAAGAATCTCTGAGCTGATTTTGCATAAGTTAGCTACTCAAGATGCAAATGATGTTCAAGCGTATTGGCTGCTGTGGTTGTTATTCCATCGAATTTTTAAGCTTCAGGCTTCTGTCAGGTGATTGAAAATATCATTTTGTTTTGCTTTTGTTCAGAATGACCTACAATACAACTAGTCAATTCTAAATAGCAGCACGGAGTGTCTGACTCTGAAAAAGTTGTATTGGGTACTGGATGACCACAGTTCTGAAGTTTTAATATACACGTTATATATTTGTGTGCTGAAAAATTAAATTAAGAACACTAAAATTAAAGACATTTGTAATTAGTGATAAAAAGTCAAAATTTGAAAACTAAATGCACATTTCAGTGTACAAGTAAGAAACTAACGCAGAGGTGGAGGCAGTGGTTGGTGTAGATCCGTGTGGTTGAGTGGATGTAGCAATTACCATAATTCAACTAGGAAGACAAAACCCAATTAGTAAAATAAAATAAAATATAAGGTAGATTGTAGGGTAGAACTCACAAGAACAACAGACTACAGGTTAGAACAGATAGTATCTCTTTCATACTTTGAGATATCTGTATAGTTCAGAAAATGGCTGCACAACCTCAACAGAGACGACTTTGCTAAAAATTTCTAGAAAACACTATGTGGCTGCAAATGTGGCATTGTCGCTAGAGAAGGTGGGTTGACATCATTGGAGAAAAGTGGGGGTGATTGTGGCCAATTTCCTGACTCTGTTCTGTTTAAATAAAAATGGGGAACATTCTCAAGATTGTCCTCCTAGAACAGCCACACCAAAATGACACCACTTTAGGTCCGCATAAGTGGTGTTTGCACTGAAAAAGAGTCATGACTGCTAGAGACATGTTCTAAGCCAAACTGGTACTCAATGATTTTTTGCCATATAGGGGCTAAGCCTCCACCATGCCGGCATTTCCCACCACTGACTACTATTGGGACACAGCATGGCTGTAGGCATGTTGACACCATCATAAGCACTTTTTCCTTTTTGTCTTTTTGTTTAATAATCTGTAATGAAATTTCAGTATTACTAATACTTTTTGTATGCTTATGCCCCTTTGTTTTGCTATGTTCCCTTGTCTCCACCTCAGGTCTATGTTTGTTGACAAATTCCTGCTATGGAAAGTATTCCCTGTTAGCTGCCTGAAATGGATCCTTCAGTTCGCTGTCCATGAATGCCCACCTGGTTCCTCATTATCAGAACATAATCGCGCTGGGCTTTTGAATACTGTCCAACGTCTGATGGCAGTATGGTCTAAGAAAGAATTTGTGCAAACAGCACCTATTGAGCAACAAGCTTGTATCCTTTTTAATCGCACCAGTATACTGAAAGTGAAAAGCATGCGGAATAGAGGAATAATAGCTTCTAGTTTTGAGTTTGAAAGGGTGGTTTAGTGCATGAATTTGCCTTCATTGTGGGGTTTGGGGAAGGGCAAGTTTATTGCTTTTACCCTTGTAACTGGAAAGAATTTCTCCACCACTACATCTCACCTTCATTGAGTTGCAATACAAAGGCCTTCCTGTTGTGTCAATGCTCACACCCTATTTGCTGTATATTGGGGCATTGTCATTATAATAATATCATGTACCTTCCTCCTCTGAGTATTCACTGGATCTGGTACCATATTTATTTATTTTTCCTATATCTATCCCAGACATATCTGCTGCACTAGGCCTTTCTCTGGAGACAATGTCTAGGGAGGAATTGGATGGGATGAAGAATGGAATGCATTTGATTCTTCAAGGGGTTAGCTGTAAGAATCATTTACTTAATTGTTTGATGTCTTGATATTAGAGATGAAAAGAGAGATTATGTAGGGTTGGAACTATTGCATATTGCCTACGCTTAATCCTTCAGAATGCTTTTAATAGCAGGCCCTACCCATTGGAAGCATGTGTTAGATCTGGAACAATTTGTGTAGTATGGGGCCTTCTGGATATAGGAAATGATTCCATTTAACTTGCTGTTTTACTCTGTGATCCTTCGTTGTGTCAAGTCAAATGTGGCAATTTTATCAAGATTAAGTTGTTGTTTGAAGTTTATAATTTGTAATAATTGTAGGGCTTATATGATAGCTTTTCCAAATCTTCATTTCCATGTCAGATTAGGAACTTTTTGCTGTGTAAGAAAGTAAGCTGCATTAAGGACTTTTCTCCAGTATTCAGGTGGTGCTAGTCATCTAGTAACCATGAATAAGTTCCAATAAGAACTTAACAAATGTATTCAATTACTTGCAAGGATTGTTTTCCTATCTGATTCAACCTTTCTTTTCAGTTTTACAAATAGTTTAACCTATCACTTAAAAGTTTTTCTATTTGCTATCAAGACATTCTGGACTTTCATCAAGAAAATTTAATACTGCAAAACAAAATAGAATGGTTTGTACTAAAACTTTGACTGCTGTGATGAAATACTGTTGTGGATCCATCTCCATCCCACTCCTACTCATCAACTGTGAACTTATGAAAAGAAAGTGCAAGAAAATATTGAAAAGTAGAAAGAGAAAGTTAAAGAGCAAAGAAAAAAAAGGGTTTAAAACATTCTTTTAATAAATCTCAAAGGTAATTTTATACAAAACAAAATTCAAATTTTGATAGCCGACAGCTCAGTATAACTAACTGACAACTGTCAATGAAAATAAACTCAGCTTAGAAGCTACTGCATGTCCTGTGCATATACACATATTCGTAGTCCTGTAAATCTGACTAAAATTGGTATTCCTATTTCCTGAATGAGTTGTTTTTTAATTTTTTTGTGTAATTATTTCAGGTAGGTTGGAGAGTCCTAATCATTTAGTTCGAAAAATGGCTAGCTGTGTTGCTTTGGCATTGTCTAAAATTATTGATCCAAAGAACCCCTTGTACCTTGATGATAGCTACAGTGGGGAGGCAATTGATTGGGAATTTGGATTCACAATCCTCAAGAAAGGGAATCTAGCTGCAGCAAATTGTGGAGGAAAAGGTATTGAAGAAACTAAGACCTCTACAGTGTCAGGTCCAGAGAGGAACACTAATTCCCCTTCCAATAAAGGAAAAAGTATTAATGTAAAGGGCAAAAAGAAGTTATTGGAGTTTAATGTGCTTGATCCAGATGAGATTATTGATCCAGCATCACTGAATCATGACTCAGACGATAATGAGGAGGATGTTGATGACAGTGCAAGCGAGAATTCATATTCCTCAAGTGATTCATCTTTACAGCCGTATGATTTGGAAGACGATGACTCAGATCTGAAAAGAAAATTTTCACAGCTGGCTGAAGTTATTGCAGCTCTTAGAAAATCTGATGATGCTGAAGGGGTTTGTAATTTGCTCAACACTTTTTTCTTGTATTTGATCATCAAATATGTCTATGCTTAATGTTGTTTTTATTATTATTTCTTGTGAGAAAAAATTAATTGGTTATGAATTACATGGTTCAATAATTACTGCGATTACCAAGTATTATATAATTGGTCTAGACTTTAGACTGAGCTATTAAACAAATCAGTTTATGATTCTCTCTTGATATCCTACTTTTTCTTCTGAAATTTGATGTTTAAAAATTTATTACAGGTGGAAACGGCTATTGATGTAGCTGAAAAGCTCATAAGAGCATCTCCAGACGAACTGAAACATGCAGCAACGGATCTGACCAGAACTCTTGTTCAGGTTCGGTGCTCTGATATTGCTTTAGAAGGTGCAGAAGAATCAACTGAAGACAAAAGACAAAGAGCATTAGTTGCCTTGGCAGTCACCTGCCCATTTGAATCCCTTGAGACACTAAACAAGCTTTTGTATTCACCTAATGTTGATATCAGTCAGCGTATTATGATGCTAGATGTTATGACAGAAGCAGCTCAAGAGCTTGCTGAATCAAAAATTATGAAACCCAAACATCAGACTAGTTCCCTTATTTCAGTTGTTTCCGATACCCGTCCTTGGTTCCTACCTAGCAGCACAGGGACTCCTGGAGCTGGTTCCTGGAAAGAGATCTCAGGTGCTGGCTCTTTATTGAATTGGTCAAATAGCTACGAGAGGGACCTTCCCCCAAAACATAATCAGGTCAAGAAGGGGAAAACACGCAGGTGGAGTCTGCGATCTCCTGCACAGAAAAACCAGATGGAGTATTCCCATAATAAGTTTCCCTTGTATGCTGCTTCATTCATGCTTCCTGCCATGGAGGGATATGATAAGAAAAGGCATGGTGTTGACTTGCTTGGCAGGGATTTCATTGTCTTGGGGAAACTCATTTACATGCTTGGGGTTTGTATGAAATCTGTAGCCATGCATCCAGAAGCTTCTGTACTGGCTCCTTTGCTCCTTAATATGTTAAGATCCAGGTACTGGCTAAGATATTAGTTGTTAATTTAATTGGAAACAGTATGAGGAGTGACATACCAAAAAAGTCTGTGTGTTTGCACGTGCTAATCGAGTTGATAATGTGTTTCCTATTGGTTGTAGTTTATACCTCTTGCTATGTTGTTTTTCTAGTGTGCTAATGCAGGAAAACTTTCAACTTTGCCTTTTAATCCATGCAGAGAGGTATGCCATCACCAGGAAGCGTATGTGAGAAGAGCTGTTCTTTTTGCAGCCTCATGTGTATTGGTTGCCCTTCATCCTACTTACATTTCATCTGCCTTGCTCGAAGGAAATGTTGAAATTTCTACTGGTCTTGAATGGATTCGCACATGGGCCCTTGATATAGCTGAGTTAGACACAGATAAAGAATGCTATACGGTAAGCAACAGAAAATTTGAAGGTTCAAAGAGGTTTAAATCCTTTCTGCCTTTTCTTACAAGCTTTTCAATTATATCTGCTTGTACTTTGGTCATACAAAAAGGTTTAGAATTTTATGCATTGGTCTACAGTTATTTTATTGTGCTAAGGTTACACAGATGTGGTTAGTTACTTCAATTAATGTCACGATTCATCAATATTGGTCTCATTCTGGACTTCTATTTTTATATTTATTTTAATTTTTCATGACAATATATTTGCTTTTAAAATATTAACTGATAAGCATCTGTCAATATAATATTTTTACTCAGTCTTTTTTGTTCTGCTGTAAAGCTTTGCAAAGCCTCCTTATCCTCTTCTCTGTTTTGGTTTAACTTCCGTTATTTTCCTGTTCCCAATAATTTTTTTATTTAACTATAGATGGCTATGACATGTCTACAACTCCATGCCGAGATGGCTCTTCAAACTTCTCGAGCGTTGGAGTCAGCAAGAAGTTCACTCAAGGCAGGCCCTGCACTTACATCCGGCACATCCAATGTGACCATTAAAATTCCCTACTTAAATGGGGATTAAAGATGCTTCTGGCTATTGTGAGTGGCTTCTAGCCCAGAATATAAATTGTAAGTAGTGCTAATTATTTCTGCCCCTCCTTATTAATTTAACTTTTTTTGATCCATTCCATGTTTTCCCTCAGGGATTTGTATATTTCAGGATTCTATATTGGTACATCACTAAAGTTTATATTCTTATTCAAAACATTTGAAATTTAAAACATATTTATTCTTACTCCTTTCCTATTAGTTTTGAGGTTCTGGTCTCTTTCCACCAATTCCTTCTACTCTCATATTGTTTTAGGTACTTAATATAATTACTTAATTATAAAAAATTCAATTTTATATAACTAGTTTATATATATTTGGTTGATGAGAGAAGGGAAAAATATATAGCATTTGATCAACTTGATTGATTCTGTTTTGGTTTTTGGTACTTATTGAGGATCTTTCTTATTTTACAAACTTCTGTTAATAATTTCAACCATACTTATTGCTCTATTAAAACTATTTAACATGGCATGTATGTTGTCATAGAGAAGGTGTGATGCAGAACAATAGTGGAGGCAAAATTCTGGAAGTTAAGAGCCATTTTATCTCAGTAGGGTTAGTGGCAACTGCTTGGAAATCTGTCCGTCATAATGCACTGTTTTCATATGATCAAGAATTTGGATTACCTCCACAAACAATGTGTATGTAAGCAACCAGATCATGTGCTGACTTATGAAGTATAGAAAGTGAAAAGTTCAAAGAGCATTCAAGTAAGACGAGTCTCATGTGATACTGAAAATGCATGCATGGCTGTTAGCTTGTGCACGAAAAATTGAAAGGGAAAGGGAGGTTGAGCGTGATAAAAATTAAAATACTACACCTGCAATGCACTCTATATGCCTATCCACTCGAAGCATGTCTCTTTCCCATCATGTGGAACTTGCCTGAGATCCTGAGGCTGGAGGATGATTAGGTTTCCATTCCATGGATATAATGTGGAGAAATTAGTCATCAACTTACACAGAAGAAAATGCATTCACCTTATCATGAGTGTAGATGAAAAGAGAAGAGGGCATAAAATTCTTAGAGAAAGATGCCACCATACATGTTTGAGAGTTTCGACACCCTAAGTGAAGAAAACATTTTTAATGATTCAAACATGTTGATAACAAAATCATATTTTGCTAATATAACAAGCAAAAGTAAATGAACCAATTTTCCATTATTGTGTTCTGTTGCTTGTCTACTTGCTGCTTTATAATCATTATTTTTTATATACAGTGAAGTTGTATGTGTCTAATTTATATAATTTTATCTAGAGTTCAAATGTTAAAACTGCAAGTACACCACCTCAGTTTGTAATGTTACTTTCATAATTAATTGAACATGATTTGATATGGATTACATACACTAATACACAGTGTAACATTGGAAGTGCTCACATAGCTTATATGCTAACAATAAGTACATTATAAGTTTTAAGGAAACCACTCACTGTAATCTGCCAACTACAACATGGATTTCTACCTGAATAGATGAACTGATGCGATAATATTTTGTAAATGTCTAAAAGGTATAGTGATAGTTTGTTTAATTTACCAAAGAAGTTTAATTTAATATATTATAATATTGATGAAGTATGACTTTATTTATCTATAAAAAGTGCGTGATAATCCAATGTGCTCAGATATTTGAATTTTAGAACAAAAATCAGATGATGATAATAAGAAAATTAAGTTTAACTACAATCCACATTAACATTACTTTGTTAAAACATGTATCTGTATTTTTTTACGTTAAAAAACATTTAAATTATTAAATTTATGAACACTTTTATAATAATTTTGAATAATTAAAACTATTATTTTAACCATAAAAACAGCTTATGTTTAAACATACATAAAATGAGCTCAAAAAGAAAAACTCCTAGTTTAATGTAAACAACCATACTTTCATCTTTAAAATAAACAACCATATTTTCGTTTATATATAAAAATAAAGATAAATATATATTGGATTGTCATAAAAAAAATATTAAATAAGATTTCTAATATAATATTATGATATTATAATTATATAAGATTATAATTATATATTTCCAAAGAATGACTTACTTTAAGAATAATTCACACAACATATAAATGAAATAAAAAAGTATAAATTTTAAGAAATAAATTGAAGATTATAAATTAATAGATATAAATTGTAAAATTTTTATAAATTGTTATTAATGCATAATTATTATAAAAACAAGTAAATTATAAATTATAAAATGCAAGATTAATTATATGCAGAAAATATATTGAAATAATAAACAAAGATTAATTACGACAAAAATCCACACTAAGCAAAAAAGAAGAAGATAATTACAATTTAATAAAATCTACTTAAATTTTATTTGCTCTGCAAACCATTCATTAAAATAATGCATTCTTTTGAAAGCCAAATCAAATCTTGTTTATGCTCACCATAAGAAATATAATGTATATTGAAAAAAAAAATAATTAAAAACTAATGTGTAAGAACTCTAGAAAATATTTGTAAACATCATGAAGAGGAAGAAAGAGATTTTGAAATTACAATAAAAAGAGAATAATTAAAGCAAAAACCCCTTCCTCAGAATGAGAACCATTTTTGGGTTCAAAACACTTTCCACAACACTTACAATGTGCTTATGCCTTCAGCCGATTGTTCCAACCGAACACTGTTAAAGTGTTGAGAGAACCCTCTGCTTCCTGGTTAGTGATTATTTATTTTATTATTTTAATGTTAATATTATTGTGATGTGATAAAAAACCCTTTTGGTTCTGTAACACTTCAAATGGAAACAACACTTTGAAGCTACACCATAACAACTCATTCACTGCAACATCAAACTCTTTCTTTCTATTAAATGAAAAATAAATTAATATATAATTTTAGTAACAGCGATCAAAGAAAGCGTAGTATGCATCATTTCGAGGGTTTCTAATTTTTCCCAAATTTTGACCAAATAATGTTACTTTTTGTAGAAGGATGGTTGTCAGCCACACACATGATCAGTTTGTTTGCTGCCAAAACAGTGAATCTAAGTATAATCAAGTTGTGCCCTAATACCTGTACAAAAAAATTTGCTTGAGAGGCATAATTAGTTTCTGTGTGATGTTTCTGTACAACCTCAGTAGTTTTAATGAACATGTGAGTTTGTTTGTTAGATATGTATCTGACATAATTGTTGCGGACTATGATTGTGATTTCTAGGTTTCATTGATTAGTTTTCATTTTCTTGAATTTCAAGGTTAGTTTTATTATTTCCTTTTTAGAACTTTTTGTGTTAATAAAAGTTGTGATTACTATGTTTGTTTTTGTTTCACAACTTTGACATGGTGTTTAGAAAGCTGATATGCTTTGAGAACCAAATGGAGAAGTTGATTCTGTCTGTCATTATTCTTCATCACAGTGGTTTCTGTGAAACAAGAAAGAAAAATCAATTCAGGATACAGAAACAATACAGTCTACAACTCCTTTAAGAAAGAAAAGTTGAAGCCTTAGATGATGGAAATTCGTTCTTCACCATTTCCATTTGATTGGAGCAATGTTCCCCAGCGATTGCGGACAAAAAGGAAGAGAAAATTTAATGGTAAGGAAGCACTTTCTAGACCCAACAAAGTGCATTCTAGAGCAAAGGAAACACACTCTAGACCCAAGGAGGAAATTTCTAGACCAAAAGAAAGGCATTGTAGACCCAAGGAAGCACTTTCTAGACTCAAGAATAAACTAGACAGTGGAATTTTTGATACTTTCTTGATGTGAGTGGCAGTCTAATAATGATTTATGATTCAATGGAGCAACTTCAAAATTGAGGCCTTGTTTGTAATATAAATTTTCTGGCAGGAAAATATGGAAGATTTTCCCAGAAGACAGGAAGACACAGTTTATGTACTTTGACAGCTTATGGTTTAGCCTTTACAGGAATGCTTCATCTAAGGATAAGGTGCTGACTTGGATTAGAAAAGAACCTATTTTCTCCAAGTCATATGTTTTTGTTCCTATAGTCTGCTGGTAAATGCACTCAATTTTCTTTATAACCAAAATTTCTATTCCTTATCTGTTAAATGTTAAATCTCATTTGCTATATAGGGGTCACTGGAGCCTTTTGATCCTCTGCCATTTTGGTGAGAGCTTGCAATCAGCTACTAGATCACCATGCATGTTGTTGCTGGATTCACTTGAAATGGCCAATCCAAGGCGACTTGAACCTGAGATAAGAAGGTGTGTTATTACTCAACAATATCTACTCATTGCCCAGTTGAAATATTGATAAGGAAGCAAGCTGTTGAATTCATTTTCAGATTTGTACTAGATATTTATGAATCAATGGACCGGCCTGAGACAAGGCGAATTGTATCTCAAATTCCATTTTTGGTGCCTGAGGTAATTATCACCCTTCTTATGATTTGCAGCTCAGTGTAACCAAATAACCAATGATAAAAGCAAATTACTGTAGGTGCCACAACAAAGAGATGGTAATGAATGTGGATTTTTTGTGCTCTATTTCATTAATTTGTTTCTGAAGCATGCTCCAGATAACTTTAGCATGGAGGGATACCCTTACTTTGTAAGTTATCCGTTTGTTCTTGAAATTTATTATTAAAATATGCATTTTCATTCAGTTATGTTTGATATTGACCTTGAAACTTGAAATGCTGCAGATGAAAAAAGATTGGTTTAGCTTTGATGGCTTGGATAGGTTTCATGAGGGACTTATTCACTGAATTAGATGTCTCCAAACTTGACTAGACTAGTTATTTGATCTAATATACTTTATTCTTGATTGATTATATTAGAGTGGTAATGGGGCGATATGTTCATATAGGAGGCAGGTGCATCTAAAAGTTTAGTCTATAGTTTACAGGTTATTCTCTTCTATGCATGTAGTTCAACTTTGTTAGACTCATTTTCCTCTGCAGTTCATGTTTACAGTAGCAATTTGCTTCTATTTGTATTGTTAAATTTTGTTCAAATTCGTAAAAGCAGTACTTATGTTACCTTGGTTAACAGATTCAGGCTTAATTGTAGAGTTTAAGAGATTTCTAATAATGTTATTGGCGATAACCATGGTAATGGGAAAAAGAAACCAAACTTTTCATTATTTCTAATTAGTTCATGATAAAATGATTTTCTTGGAAATGTTATTGACTAAGAGAGTGATTATGGTACACCGTGTTATAGATTAGTTTGTACACGAGTTTATTTTCATCATCCTCTCAATGTGCTTCTCTTTTGTTTATCTTTCGAGTTTTGTGTTTCATAACCCTTTTGTGATCTACAATTTGAATTGTAAGATGGTACATTGCTTTCTGATAGATCTATATTTAATGTATAATTCAAATTCTTAATTTAACATAAATTATTAAAAGAATAGGGGTATCACATTAATGCAAAAGATTAAGATTCTTACAAGTGACTAAATGTAGCTACCCTAATTAGCATACATTTTACCACTAGTTCCATCATTACATATATTAAGTACATGTATAAATATATAAACATGCATCTGACTTGGTATGTCGAGGGGTGACTCAAGAGATTGAGAGGTCTAAAGTAAACTTAAAAGATGAGGTATTTATTTAAATTTTTCTTTTTACTTTTTTTGATGTAAAATTATTTATTAAATTGTTATAATTAATTTCATTTAACATTTTTTTTTCAATAAATAATGGGACTAATTTGTTTAATCTTTTTTGGGATATTATTGATCTTAAATAAATTTTTATTATTTTTTATTTTGAGAAATTTCTTTTAGTTGAAGCAATTAACATTGAAATTGTTATCATTATTTTATAAGCTATATATGCATTTGGAAGAATTTATTTTTTTTATATAATTAAAAATGTCAATTGGTTTATCATTTTTCACACATGCATAATTTCTTTTAAGATATTTAATTTTGAAAATAAATCAAATCTATCAATATCCAACAAATTATCAAGTTTTAAAGATTTTTCAAGGTTTAAGTATTTTTCTTTCAAAAATGTACAATCTAATGACTTTAATTTTTTAACACTAAATAAAAAAACCAAAAATATCTTCATATATTTTAAATTATTCAAATTTACTTTGAAGTGTGGTAATTGTTTTATCTACGATACATAAAAAGTAATCAATTATAAATGATTTTTAAAGAGCAACTTAGGTTCTATATTCATTTCAAAAGCAATTTTCTTGAAAGAAATTAATGCATTTTCAAATCCATTTTCTTTGTTCTTTTCAAAAAAAACAAATGAAAGAAGACATTTGAATTGTTCAATAGCTTCACTAATGCACATATCTTTTGATTGTAAATTCTTACTAAGATAGTTAATTGAAAATAAAATGTCATACCAAATATTTATGCCTAACAAAAACTCAAAGTTTTCTAGTTCATAACTTGCTAAACAATCAACTTCACTTTTTATTTTAAGATCATCACTAACTTAAGCTAATTCAAATAAAGCATCTCTTACTTGTGAAGTTTGAAATCTTACATCTTTCACATTTTCAATACGACTTTCCCAACGTGTTTGTGACAATGATTTAAGAGTTAAGTTATGTATATGGTTTTGGCAAAAAATTTACCTTTTTGTAGAAGAAGAAAATATAGTATATATACATTGTAACACATAAAAAAAATATAGCTTTTGGACAAGAGTTAGCAATATCACAAAGTACTAAGTTTAAACTATGACAACCACATAGAGTATAAAATGATGTAGGATTAATATTAAGAAATTTTTCTACACACCCTAATGTTTTCCTTTCATATTAGATCCATTATCATATTCTTGTCCTCTAAGATCGTTAATATCAAGTTGAAGATTTTTTAATTCATCAACAATAACATCAAAAAGACCTTTTCCACTTGTATAATCTTCTTTTAAAAATTCTGAAAAATACTCATTAACTTGTCTAGGAGATGATGAAATATCTACACACAGTAATACATAAGACATTTGCTCTTGATGACTTATATCTGGGTTGCAATCAAGTATGATTGAATAATATCTTGTATCCGTAATTTTTTTTATAATTTTTGTTTTGATTTCACTTGCTAACAAATTTATCAACTCATTTTGTATATTATGCCTAAGGTAATGGTTGTGAATTTCATCATCCTAGACGAATATGTTGCATAATTGGGTCAAATTCTACAATCATTTGGTTCCTATGGAAACAAATAAGAGAAGTCAGACACAAATATCACCTTACCTCAATCCACAATATCTCGAGTTGGCTACTCCTCGGCTTGCGTATGTCATTTGCTGGTATGCACGGCTTGGACCCATGAGGGGTTACCTACGGAGAAGGCTCTGACGATCAAGTCAGCCAAAAGATTCTTAAAAAGTCAAATCTCTTGATTAAGAGATTAATGAATGCGTACCTTTAATTACTGGGGTCCACACGTATTTATAGAGTTATTAATTATGTCTGGCCTTATCGTGGGCTAGGCCATTGCTTGGGTTGTAGATGGGCTTGGGCCTGGCCCAGGCCCTTAGTTAATGATTGTTGGTACTAGGGGCCTTGTCTGTCATATTCTAAGTATGGAATGGTCAACAGATGTCATCTTGTCCTCTGAAGTAGGCGGCCTAGGCCGCTTATGCTTGTCTGTTTATTCGTTTGATAACTGCTTGTGGGGCTATACGTAGGCGGGTTTAGCCATGTAGTTTTATTAGTCCGCCTAGGTGCAGTACACATTTCAATTAGACTTAAAAAATTTCCATTACCAAGAGTTTTAACAACGTACTAATTCTTAACAACACATTTCTCCGATGTTCTCTATCTTTATTTATTTGTTCTTGAACATACTTGTCTATTGTTTTACTTTTTTTTCAATCTCATTTCCAAATCAATCCATTCATTCATTTTACTAATATTCTCATTTGATATTTCATGTCTCCTCAACTTATTACTAAGATTTCTCCGGTCATTACTACCTTCATTAGCTAGTTTACTTGTACGAGAAACAATATTAAATAATTTACAGCAAAAACAAAAGACTTTATCTAAATCTCTAGAATACATTAGCCATCTTCTTTCGTATTTCTCTCCACTAGGCAATGTTTGAAAATAATTTAATGAAGAAAAGTGCCTAGAATGTATATCCTTAGGAAAATCTATATCATTGATTTTAATAGGACCTTTTTCTACCAATAAATCTCTCAAATTTGTATCATTATTCTTTCATTGGCTTGGATCACAAATATTTTTGTCAAGAGTAGAATCATTATCTAGTCTCTCAATCTCCTCCTTGTTGTCATGGGTTTGAGAATCATAATTATCCTCATCACTAACTACTTCTTTTCTCTATTGTTGTTTTCACCTATATCTATATTGTTATTATCTTGTTCATTCAAAGAGCACCCACCTGTATTTTCTAATTCATTTTTCTTATCTATTTTTATAAATTTATTCATAGCTTATTTTTGTGATGCAATTAATGCCTCAATTCTTTTCTTCTTTTGAATTTTTGAATAACCTGATTCAAATTTTCTAGTTGACATATCTATATATTTTTATGTGAAATAAAAATTATAATATATAAAACACTCCTAAAGACAAGTATATAAAACGAATGAATTAAAACAATAAAACCTGGTTTTGGTTGTCAAGAAAGTAAACTTGATAGTAGACTTGTAGTATCTTGAAGTCTCAAGCCTCTTTCTCTTTCTCACGTCTCAACTTTTTAACATATCTGCAGAGTTTATTTTAAGATTAATCATTAATAAAAATAATTAAAAAAAAAAGTGGGCAAGATATATGAAAGAAAAACTCTCGAAACCTTTAAATCGAAAAGTATCGAAAAATAAAACTAGACAAAAGAAACACATTTATAATTCTAATACAAATCCAAAACAAAATAAAAATAACAACAACACAAATAGAAAGAAAAAACATACTAACCAGTAATAATGATGAAAAAATTGACACACACGAACAATATGAGATTCAAGGAATGTAATATGGTAAAACCCCTAAAAAATGACTTTTAGGGTAGAAGAAAGTAAGGAGAGACAAGAGAACTCCCAAAGAGATAAAAGAAGAAAATAGAATACAAATTGATGGTAAGAGAATAAAGATATCTAATCATTCTTTTTTTCGTAAACAAAATTATAATTTACTAAAAAAAGTTTTAACTCATTAATTATCATTTTTAATACCAATAAGAATTATCAGACAATAATAATTTAATTAAATTTTATTTCAAACATAAACTTATAATTAATTTAATAGAGCTATATATTAGTAATAAAAAAAATTTCGAAGCTTTTTTTTTTCTTAAACATGATTTTATAATTAATTTAATAGAGGTATCTTAGTACTAAATATAAAATTTTTTGAGGCCTTTTTTCTTAAACATAATTTTATAATTAATGTAATAAAGAAATATTAGTAGTCAAATTTTTTTTTTTAGGCCTTCTTTTGCTGGAGGCCTAAAGCGAGTGCTTTATTCGCTTTACCCTTGAGCCGACCCTAGGTATGTCCAAGAGGTTCTACCATATACAAAGTTGTAAAATTACATTCATTCATTTTATTTACATTTTTGTTAAAAAAGAAAGATGAAGAAACTTTACCGTCTCACTATCACTTCTAACTATCACCTACAAGGTCCTATATACGATCACCGTAATTGAAAATATCACATAAAAAAAAGGGTAAACTAATCAAAATTAAACAATACTATATAAAACAATAACATCATTAGCTCAAAATCAACATTTCACATCAAGAATTAAATGTTTATCACACAACACAATCCTCTTTACTTAGGGCTCTCATGGTTTAATCATTATAACATAACCTTCTTGGTTGAATGAAAACAAAATAATTTAACTTTACTTTAGAAAAACAAGTGTATTGAAAGAACTCAGAAACTTTGCACATGCCACATCTCACTCTTGCCTTTCAGGAGCTATAACTATAAATTCAAATATCAGGACTGGACCACTCGCCCCCGTAAGAACAAGGACCATAATCCATCTAAAGTATGACCAGGGTAAACTCTTTACATCTACGAGGTTCGATCCTCTTTCATATCTAAACTTTAAATTGTAGAATCTTCAAATTATAGAAACTTCATTCGACTCTTAGAACTAGACATCTTCTTTTACTTAAATTTGATACTAGCATAATTAGTATAGTCTCTATACGAAATCTCTTTCAGTACACCACCTAATATCATATAAATGTTGTAACATCCTAGGCAGATATTACTCAATAAAATAAAATTATCATTTAAAATAATTCAAACATAAATATCATTCCTAAAAACGTGGGAAAATTTAAAAAATCATATTGCGCCAAAAACCAAATCCATACTTCATGACTAAATTATTACAAATTCGAAAGCCAAGAAACACAACTTAAAAGGAAATTACACAGTTTATTCAAAACAAGTTCCAAGATTAAATCCCAATAGCTATTACCCCTGCTCCGTCTCTTCGCATCGCCATCCTCACCTGGAATCACATATGCTCCCGTGTGACAAGTCACACGATCATCGCCAAACACAAACAGAAAGGGTGAGCTTAAAAGAGATAAGCATGCATAAATAAGAGTATAAACCCATCACCCAAAATAACTTACCCAATTTATCATCTTGTCAAGACCTTTACACCAGAAGGTACGTAGACAACCCCAGTCTCATAACCTATATGAGATCAGCACATACTCACTCATGGTCTTAGGGATTCTATATTCTTTCACGAACCTGCCCGCTCGTGATCCAACTCTACGAACCTCCCTGGTCATACTCCAACTCTAGAACCTCCCCGCTTGTAGTCCAACATGCGTGAACACCACTTGTTATGAACCTCCCAGCCTGAAATGTGAGCATGAAACATACGAACCTCCCTGTTCGTATCCCTACACAAGAGTACATCTAATACGAACCTTCCCGTCCATGTTAAAAATGCATTTCCAACTCCATTAGGAACCACCCCACTTGTAATTCATGCAAGCATATACAGACCAAAAACCATCACCACGCAACACAAAAAACTCAACACAAATGCATACTTCCATTGCGCTATCGCTTAGCGTAGCCTAAGCGCCGCTAGACGAAGTCATAGTGCAGACTGCCTGGCAATATTAACCCATCGCTAGGCACTACACACTGTAGGATACCTTTGTTGATAGGTATCGCTTAGTGGTCTAATCCGCACTTCCAAGCGCTGCAACAGTATGCAATTTTACTAGTTTAATCATTGTAGAATCCATGTTTTTACCACACCAATCATCACAGGCACATGTTCAAAATTACCAAATTTCGTTTGTTTATAGTTCAATATACCTCAAAATACATCACCACAATTCATATGCCCCAATCATGTATAAGCACTCATGCATTCACCATTTATCATAACAAAACATTAACACAATGCAACCGTGAAAAACCAGTAATCATGCATAACATATATCTGCAACTACAGACAACCAAACTAAGATCAAACCAACATGTTATGAACCAACTATAAAAAATTCAGTTAAATCAAATGGTTAACGAACCAGGAAACACAATTTTACGAAAACTATACAGACTAGAAAAAACGTAGTCTCCCAGCTACTAGACCTTGATGCCCAGCAAAACCAAAACCGGAGACCTGGTGCTTGGTGATAGGAAACCATTGCCTGACGGTCCCTATTACGTGAAAATTATGAGAAACAACGTAATTGCACCTACTTTGGTCAATTTAAAGGCACTCAAACATGCAAAATTTAGCAAAGGTTCATCCACCATGCATAAAACTACACAAAATCAAAGGTTCATGTTCACATATAAACCACAACGCACCATCACGTAACAACCAAAAGTGAACTGCACTGCGCATTAGGTGCCGCTTGGCGGTTCCAAACTGTTGTCCGATAGTATACCAAAGGTTAATGTGCAGAACTTCATTTTCTCCATCTGTAAAAATGCCGAAGCCCCAAATACACGACCCACTAACGCAATTGCATGAAAAAACCAACCAATCATGCTTCCAACATCCATAAATACTCAATTTAGCTCCATCAAAACACATACACACAATTTTCATTCCACACATTGACAGCAAACATCTTACTCATCGTGAAAATGGGAATCAAATGGCTATTTCACAAAAGAGGCACACACAAATAGGTAACACAAAAAATACAACTCCCCTTACCTCTTTTTCCCACTGCTCCACTCTTGCTCAAGGTAAAGATGACCTCCTAGACGCTTCTCCTTGCCTAGAACAAGCTTTCATCTTCAACTCTAACCCTAAGGCCCTTCTTAACCTTCTAAGTTCTCCTTAGGTCTCTTTTTGGTGCTCTAAAAAATCTCCCATAGCATGCCGCCACACGAAAACTCCCTTCCCCCTTCACTTATTTTTTAGTCCTAAAATAAATTCATAAAATAATTATAACGAAAATAATGTTAATTGCCATTCAATTGGCATTATCATAGGGATTTCTGCCATTAAAATTCTATAACTCCCACTCCTCTAACTCCCTTAAAGACGACCAGGGTTTATGGATCATCCACCAACGTAGCAAAAACTAATAATGAGTAAAAAAAAACTATTTAGCGCTAGTCAAGGTTCAAACGCTCATCCACACAATTACCAAGCATATGCATAATCAACAAGCTATTACATGTTTCATGAAATTTCATACACATACACAAATATAATACCCTATCACACGACCATGCATAATATGCAAAAATAAAATAAATAATTAAATTATCGCACTAAAGGCATCAACAAGATTCAAACCCAAGACCTTTCAACACAACCAAATACTCTCCACCCCTGGAGCTACTACTATTCCTTATTATAACTTGACAAACTAATTTATTTAGATATACTTCCAATCAACAATTATTGTAAATAAATAAATATTTATTTATTTATTTAATTTTCCAGTGTCTTACAAATGTAGTACTCCCTTCTTAAAAGTCACTACATTCACATCGCCCACACAAAAATGTAGATTATGGCTACATCTTAACTCTACTTAGTTGCTCATTCACACAAAAGAGTAGATTATGGCTAACACCCTTGCTCTACTCAACCACACACTCACCTCTTTTGTTTTTTTTCAAAACCTTAAATCATTTATTTCATACTTTCACATAAGATTATCACATTTTCATATGAATTTAAATATTCACATCATGTCATATATATGTATCTTGTCTGAATTCAAACTCATAATTACATATCATCAATCATATGTTCTTCATTTCAATTTAAATGCTAATAGTTCATCATTTATTTTTCATTGCATTAATGTAATATTTCAATAAAATATATCAAAACAGTGAAAAATATCATCATTTTAACATTTGAAAACATTTAAAAACTTAACCTTTTAAAGTTCTTAAAACACTCACTCGCTTAGCCAATATCGTGCTTCCTTATTGAATTGAGTACATGTTAAAATTCGCCCAACTAAAATTTTGTGCGCTCAATCAACGGTCTCAACACAAGTGAATTTTGGCTCATGTAATGAAAATTCAGCTCACCTAATGAGTGGTCATTGAGAGATTTTATAAAAAAGGTCTTGCTAAGCTATAATAGAACTTGTCCAATGATGGGAAACTTGGTAAAAACAATATCGCTGAGCGACTATAGGGCTAATTTAAGGAAAGGCTCGCCTAGCAAGGGAACTATCCATAGAAAATAAAGTTGAGAGCTCCCTCGAATTGAAGTTGCAGTTGATGCCCAGTGACATAGACCTTTCGCCTAACGGGCCAAGTAATCACCCAAAATTTATATGAACTTAAATTTTATCAATCTCATTTTATTTCAATTTCATTTCATCAATTTTAACTTTTTCTATTTTAAATAAACTCACATTTCATTTTAACTTAATTTACACTAATTACATTTTATTTTAAATTACTTTTATGATCAAGGATAAAATAGCAATCATCCAATTTTATGAATTAAAATATTTTTTAATCTATCAAACACATCACATAGTTCACTAATTTTTATTTAGTTTCTATTCATTTCCTTTCATTATTTTCACCAATTTTAAAATTCAAACAAACTCACTTTTACCCCTCTTTTCCCTCAAATCCAATCCATCAAATCTATCTTTAAAAAAACATACGCAAGTTCAATGTAACAACAACTTAGCTAAGAAGTTAAAGTATCCTTGTCCCAAGCATGATTCATTATTGGTCAATAAAACAAAAGCTTGTACGTATGACAACAAAGAAATTACCACCCTTGCTGCGTTTGTCACCATCGTTTGTCACCCTTGTTGCGAAAATACTCTACAATGAGAAGGAAAAGAAAGGAAAAACTTAGGGTTCAATATGGTTTTGATCCCTTAACTTTGAGCGAAAATTGAAATTAGTCTCTTTTTAAAATTTTGACTTAATTTAGTCTCCAAACTTTATAAATGTGTAAATTTAGTCTTTTTAACGAAATTTTGTTAAATTTATTTGACGTTTCAAAACACATTTTATGATAACATTTGGATTATATATACTATTCAACATATTTTTGCTTGAATGTTAGTTGAAAAATGTGCTTAAAATATTAAATAAAGTTAACAAAATTTGGTTAAAAGGATTACATCTACGCATTTCAAAAAACAAGAGACTAAATTAGTATATAATTTTGAAAAGAAGCTAATTTTAATTTTCACTCAATGTTAAAGGACAAAAAGGTATTTAACCCTAAAGCTTAATTACTTACATGTTTGTTTCACTTTTGAAAACATCTAAAATCAATTCCTAAAATCAGTTCATGCTAATAAAATTAATTATAAATAGAAAATTCACATAAAAAAGAAGCAACTGTTTTTAATTTCTCCATCAACCAAAATTGATTGTTCCACAGTGTTTCCAAAGACACCCTACATGGGTTGTTTGGAAATTCTCCGTCATATTAACCTCAGCGTAAAGGAGAGTTCCTTAGGAAAAGGGCTCCTTCTCAATTTTTTTTCCTCCATTCCCATTTAAAAAATTCCATTTTCGTCCTTATGAGATAGTATAATATGGAAGTCAAAAGTGATTTTTGGATTGTAGAGTTAGAAAGTTTTTGGCATTGTGCAATTTAAAACCTTTTTCAATTGCATAATTTAAAAATCAATTTTACTTTCAAAAGTTGAAAAATATTTAGAAAAAGATAATTTTTAGAGGTCATCTAACTTTTAAACTATACAACTTGAAAGTTACATTTTACTTACAAAAATAGTCTTCAGATTAACTATCCAAATGGGTAAAAACGATTTTTTTTTATTTTTTTATATAAAAATGCCGGAGGAAATTTATATGCGTGCAGAAGGAAACTGCAAAGAAATGGTGACTAATAGTAATTCACCTTGACCCACGGCAATGGGTTAAGTGTACCCCATTTGCCACATTTTTCATTTTAATGTTAGCTGAGATGTTATCATAAAACACATTTGAAATATTATATAAATTTAATAAAATATTGTTAAAATGACTAAATTCACATATTTCTAAGGTTAAAAGACTAAATTGGTCTAAAATTTGAAAGAGGAAATAATTCTAATTTTCATTAAAAAAAGTCAAGGGACAAAAACATATTTAGCCCTTAAGAATTCAAAATTCTAGTTCAAAGATTTACTTACTAGCATTAAACAAATAATATCTTACTTATAAGGTGACTTATAAGGTGCCTTAGTAAATTCTCAAAAATAGGTGTGCATTGCGCATTTTGTCTGATTATGATTGCAATTCGGTTGACGGACCAAACACATCTGTGTCCTGTATCTATCATAAATTCCTAAATACATTGGATAAAAAGGAATAATCTTAGGTAGAAAAAAAGTGTCAATTTCACAAGCTTAAATGGTGAGTTCGGTAAAAATAGATATATTGTTATTAATGAAGAAGCTTTCTTTATTAAATAAACTAGAAATGCTGTCATTTTGATTAAGAGGAATAGAGAAATAAATGTATTATTAATTATTTTATTTTCTCATATATATATATATATATATATATATATATATATAACTAATTAATATATCTCAAATATTTCATTTATATAATTTTTTACTGAGAAAACAAAAAATACGTAAGTCTATAACTTTTTATGTAAAAATTTCTACTGGCCTAGGTCAGTTCTGAATAAAATTGAGTGTGTGAACCCTGAATTCGTCGTTAGTTAATAATTACATGAAAGGCTAAAAATACAAATAAAGACTATAAATTTGCAAAACACACAACAAAAGTGATGAACACCAACCTCATTATATGGTGGCACTATAGATTTGAGGAAGAAAAGTATTAGGTTAAAAAGTGTTTGTCCAATGCATGGCTTTCTGAGTCAGCCAATGAATGAAATCCTTGTTGGTATCACCAAAAGAAGCTACCACCGTTGGTGTGTTTGTCACCATCACTTTTCAAACCGAGTGTTGCTGAGAATTGCAAGGATAACACAAAGCTTAACAAATTGCTCTTCATCTTCGCAGTAGCTTCAAGGAGAGTTCGTTGCTGAAAATATAGCTAGTAACTCACCTTGATCCCAACGGCAATGTGTTACTAACTATGCAATTCACCTCTATATATGTTCAAAACCCTATTTTCAACTTATAAATCAGAACCTTAATTTTCACCCTCACATGTTCCAATTTTTATAGCAGCACTTCAAGCATTGGTTCCATTTCAGAGGCACGTATGGACTCACGCTTGAAGATACATACATATGTGTTCCTGCAGAGAACAAACAAGATAAGTTAGGCACAAGAGTCACCTTACTCATGTAATCCGCTATCTCCTCAGTTGGCTTCTTCCTGCTTGATACATGTCGGTTTGGACCCAGAGGGGGCTACCTGCAGAAGGAACTCCGAAGCTCAAGTGAGTCAAAACTCTCAAAAAGGTCAAATCTGTGATTAATGAATGCGTACCTTTAATTATTGGGGTCCACGTGTATTTATAGAGTATTAATTACGTTTGGTTATGCTATGGGCCGGGCCCTGGCTTGGGCTTTGGCTATAAGTGGGCCTGAGCCCTAGCCCAGGCCCTTAGGACCTATTGAACGCTGGGGGCTTTTCATTATACTGAGTTTATTGGAGTAGTCGGCCTAGGCTTTAATCTTACCGGGTCTGCTGGGGTAGTCGGTCTAGGTCGGCTACTTAGGTTATATGAGGTGCAGATTGTTCCTCTAGATGTTTAGGTTAGAACTGGTAAAACTTAGGCTAACTCGGTCTAGGCTGAATACTTGACTGCCTTGGTATATATGTATTGTTTACTTATTTGGTCGAGTTTGGCTAGGTGTGGTACACCAGTCCCCCAGCCTTGACCGATATGAGTTGTCGGTCAAGGGTGATATGTGTTGGTATGCTAGCGGAACCGGCTAGGTGTGGTACACCAGTCCCCCAGCCTTTAAGTGTGATGAACAGTGTTAAGGCTAAAAAGTGGTTATCGTCTGAAGGTAGGTGAATGGTTGTCAGGGGTCAAATCAGGAAGTTCTGGCAGCGTCATTTTTAAGAGTCATGTCTCTTGCAATGATGGTGTCGATTGGTATGGGTTGTTGTGTTGGCAGGAAGGGGTTTTCGTCATTTGGGATTCTGGCCTATAAATATAGATTTCAAAGCGAGTGAGGGGTTACTTGGTTCATTTGCGAGAGTTTGTATTCAAAGGTCTTGTGTGCATTTTACTGTCTGACTAGTTCCCAATTTCAGCTGACATCTTCCCGTAAACACGAAACAGGTATTTCCAGTAGCGATAGTATATCGTTGTCCACGTCTAGTAGTGAGAGTACGGAGTCAGAGAGAAGTAGGGGTAGGCAACTTGATGAAGAGGGTACAAGTTCTAGAGGCATGGTAGGTGGGATCCCCATGGAGACGGTGAGGGAGGTTCGAGAAGATCCCCCTGAGGAGTTGGCCGAGAGTAACTGGCCGGCTAAAGGCGGTTATGGGTGGGCGGTTGTCGACGTCCGCAATCAATCATCTTTGTTCCGATGGTTTCGCCTATTGAACTCCTGGTTAAACTGTACGCCTGTCATCTCAAAGGGTGTAAGTGGGGACATCATTTCCTTGGAGAGAGTTAGCGCTATTGACCGAGTATGTCATGGGCAAGAGGGGGATACGGAGAAGTTCTTCTATATGTACATGTGTCATTTTTCTAAACTACATGTGCGGCTACCGTTAGATGATTTTACTATGGGTGTATTGTGCGCACTGAATGTGGCACATGCACAGTTGCATCCGAATAGTTGGGCCTACTTGCAAGCCTTTTGCATCTTGTGCCAATCTCTATACTTGGAGCCTTCTCCTTACGCTTTTTTGTACTTCTACGACACCAGACCCCGTCAGCCGACTACTTGGCTGTCATTGATAAGTCGTCCTAGTATCAGCAGACTGGACGCGTTTTCCCAGTCTTTCAAGCATTTCAAGGATGGGTACTTCAAGGTTGTTGTTAAAGAAAAAGGCAAAGCTCATTTTTTGAACGCAGATGGGAGTACAAAATTTCCATTTAGTTGGACGGGTAGCCCTTCTCGGTATAAGGATATGGGGATGGATGAGTTATCGGCGGGGGATAAGGAGGTGGTGGAGATCTTATTGAAGTTTGTTGATAAATTGCCCACTCAGGGCTTAGTTAGAGTTTATAATTTGGTGCATCCGATTATAGATATTGAAGGTATCTATTTATTACTTAAACTGTGTTAATGATTCTAAGTTGTTTTAATCCGAGTTGTAATATATTATTGTAGGGCACATGGCGCAATCAGGAAAGAAAAACTTGGCGCTTTTCCAATCGTTGAGGAAGGAGATGGCCGCTAAGGCCAAGGCAGCTGGGAAGACTGATGTTCCCAACCTGCGGGAGTCTATGGTGGAAGTACATGTAAACGGCGGGACGAAGAGGAGGGCTGAGTTGCCGCCTCGACACGACAAGGGGAAAGACGTGAAGAGAGTGAGAGCGGCCTTGTTCGGGACGGGGTCGGCCAGTTGAGCAGGGTTCAGCTAGTGGGGAGAAGGGACCAGAATCTGGTTTAATCGAATTGCTGGAAATATCTGTGAGGAAGGATATTGCAATCAACCTCCCAGATACCATTGTAAATTCCATTGACGGCATGGATGCGGACCATATTATGAGGACGATGGTCGAGTTTGGAAGCAAGGCCTTACTATTGAGCTATCGTGTGGGGTCTTTATACAAGAGGGAGGTGAAGGAGGGGGGTCGGGAAAAGGTGGAGGAGTTGTAGGGGAATGTTGACAAGCTAGAGGAGGAGAAGGCTGCGCTGGAGAAGGCAAAGGAGAGTTAGGAGGTAGAGAGAAAGAGGTTGGCAACATGGAGGGTTCGCTGTTTGGATTCTGAGGAAAAATTGAACAAGAGAATAGGGGAATTAGTGGAAGATTATGACGAATTGAAGGAGAAGTATGACGGAGCTGTCGGTGAGCTCGATGATCTGAAGAATAGCATCATACAAGAACACATTAACGGTTTTTAAAAAGGACTACACCAAGCAACATTTTTCCATGGGGAGGTCAATGTTACGGACGTGAAGTTTGATGTCAACAAGGATGTTATTGATGGGAGGCTTGTGAATGAAGATGAAGGCAGTGCTGGTGAGGAGGCGGAGGAGAGGGCGGAGGAGAAGGCGGCTGAAGAGGTGAATAAAGCGGTTGATGCCGGGGAGGTGGCTCCTGATGCGGCAGAATAGGACCTTAATCTTTATTGGTTTGAAAATATTATTAAGCATATGTCTGTAATAGCTGATACATTATGTTACGTTGGTACACTTTGCGTTTATGTTTAATGCGATTGATGTTCTGTATGTTATTGTGTATGTCGGGTTTTGATGATATGTGGTGTATGTGTGACGCGATGGATTGTATGTTAGGGGTGTTCGACCCAATCTGCTCACTTGGGGTAATGGTGGGGAACTTAAACGAATTAAGCAAAAGATAAGGGTGTTCGACCTAGGCCGCTTACTTGGGTAATGGTAGGGAACTTAAACGAATTAAGCAAAAGATAAGGGTGTTCGACCCAGGCCCGCTTACTTGGGGTAAGGGTGGGGAACTTAAACGAATTAAGCAAAAGATAAGGGTGTTCGACCCAGGCCGCTTACTTGGGGTAAGGGTGGGGAACTTAAACGAATTAAGCAAAAGTTAAGGGTGTTCGACCCAGGCCGCTTACTTGGGGTAAGGGTGGGGAACTTAAACGAATTAAGCAAAAGATAAGGGTGTTCGACCCAGGCCGCTTACTTGG